>Ga0233426_10000193_pt1 | contig 70040 bp, 70 predicted proteins | sample SI_118_April2016_6_FD_179875 | JGI IMG/M metagenome (GOLD analysis project Ga0233426, IMG submission 179875) | Seawater microbial communities from Saanich Inlet, British Columbia, Canada - SI_118_April2016_10_MG | ecosystem: Environmental > Aquatic > Marine > Inlet | place: Canada: British... | reverse complement strand
ACGCGAACATCGATGTCGTAGACGGTGGCGCACGTGGTATGCGTGTCACAGTGTCGGTCGTTGAAGGAGACAAATCGTTCGTTCCTGCTCTTGAGCAGGCGCTTGCGGCTTACTTATTTGAGGCTAAGGTACAGATAGTTTAAGAAAATATCGATCTGGTGAGGCGAAATTGCGTTAGTGCCCGCGAGATGAACAAGGCAAATGTTTGGTGTTGGTAAGAGCTAACGGCATGCCACTGGGATTTATGTCTTTTAAAGAACTGTACCACTCAGTGGGTAGTTTCACAAAACAGCCACACAAACTACAATGCTGCTCCGTCGACCAATGCCCGGCTTGGGGAAGCTGCAGCGCGGCATCTGACACATCGGCCGACGGTGGCTTTGGGCCGGAAGCGAACGTAACAATTCAGATTTTTACTTCGTTTGTCGCAATACCGCTAACGTCAGGAACGAGCCCTTATTGCGTTTTGCCGCGCTGCCGCAGAGATCACTGACAAAACATCGCTCGGGTTTCTTGAACAGTTAAGGATAGCCGCGCTGCGGGCCCATAACTTTCAAGCCCGTATTGTAACTGCGGAAACAATTCGAATAGCTCCGCGCGTGCACCCATATCAATCGCATCAATCCCAACACTGCCTGGTTGAAAACTCTCAGACGCCAACCCTTCGGTGAAAACAATCTCGTGGCGATCAAACAGAATGTGAATGTATTCCACGCCCTGTCCACAACTTTGAATCGCAGTTTTCCCATCCAACAAACCCTTTGCAGGAACCAAAACTTCGCTGCTGCCATGGCGGATTTCCAAAGAAAGGCCCGAAATCAGTACACGGTGTTGAGGCGAAAACTGCAAATCGCGTTCTGGGACACCCGCCCCAAACGCATCTTTCTTAATGGTCACAGGCTGTAAATGCGGCGCGACCCGCAACGTTTGTGCTGTTAACGCTTTGCGACCGATCCACCTTATGGCCTGAATGCCGTTGTCCTTGGTCAGCACCAAATCCCCAACTTCCAGAGTTTCAATCAAACGCGCCCCTGTCGGCGTAACAACATATGTACCCGCTACAAAGCAAACAACATCATCCCACGCAAATCCCGTAGTCCATTCCTGCCACCCACCCAACACAGTAACTTCAGAACCGTCGTCAAATTCCGACCCAGGCATTGGAATAAAAACGAAATTCGTACCCGTGTTGAACAACAGGAAATTTTCGGTGTGGGTGTCGCTATCCGAATTTTCAAACGTCAGCTGATAGGTTCCGCCTTGTGGATTGGTATATGTTGTACCGCCAATGTTTAGTGTTTCGGTAAAATCGTCAGTAAAATACGCCGACATATCTGGGTCATCGTCAGTGATTGTAACGGGCAACAATGTTGTCGCGGTATTCAACCCTGCCCAAATCCAACCAGAAACGTTATATGTGGGCATGACTTAACACCGCCTGTTTTTGCAGACCCTCCTGGTGCAATGCCTGAACCACGCTCAGGATTTTCTCTTTCGGCATCCATCCCATTGGCGGTGTTCCAAACAAACCACCCTGATCAAAGCGATTTGATTTTGGTTGAGATCTACCTTTGTTCTTTGGTGCATCAATGGGCGGTCGTTTCACGGCATGAGCCGCAGGTCCAGAAACAGCACATTCAGGGCCTAGTCGCAGTATGGGAAGACGTTCAACAGCCTCGCAGCGCCTGCGTGCAAGCTGCAACATCAAATGGTAAAGATGGGGTCGAACCGCCCTGTTACTACTCATAACTTATTGCTGCCTCAACGACATGGGCGGATTTTCCCACCCTCTTTATTAAAGTTACACCACGACATGACAAAAAACTATAACCCTAGAATGTAGGGCCAATATTATGCGCTATATGTTGTATTTTGGAATTATTGCTTAACGCCAGCACTTATGAACAATTTTGGAATATTAGATTCGTGGATTTTTTTGACTCATCGTAATCACTGACAAATGGGGCATGCGGAAAGAAAACGAAACGGCGCCTTTGCCCGCAAAGTTGCCTTTGCGTTCCAGGAAAATGCTGCAGAGCGACGAATGTCGGCAATGCAAAAGCTGCAACGCAGCAATTGGATTGAACTCGAAAGTCCGCTAAGGGCCGTTCGTGTCATTCGTGTCTGACGTCAGACAGTCATCTCCCCAGACGCCATAACGAATTCTCGGTGCGGGTTTTTGCCAGTGTTGTCAACATGCCCATCAATCGGCACGTTATAGGATGGGTCCGTAGTGATCATTTGGGCGCTTGAGCCATCCATTAACGTATTGACCGTTTCAGCCTCCAACGCGTCACCACACACCAATCGGTGCGGCCCTAACTGCCAAACGTTGCCAAGCGGCACTCGCGCTGGATCATTCTCTTGGACAACATCATCCGCTGGATCACACGGCTCTTCGGGTTCAACCGTCTCGATCAAACTGTTGATCTCAGGAATGGAGAACCCAGTGATTCCAACATCGAAGTCGAGATCAGAAGACATCAAAATGCCAAGCTCCACTGCGAGCAAATCATCGTCCCAGCCCGCATTCGGTGCCAGTTTGTTATCGGCAAGGACATAGGCTCGTTTTTGATCTTCCGTCATGTTTTTTAACTGCACACGGTACCTCGGTTTTCCCGAGCAGCTTGGCACCTTCTACGCGACCATGACCTGCGAGAATGCTACGGTGTTCGTCAATCGAGACAGGATTTGTGAAACCAAAAGTTTCAATGATATCGGTAATTTACCGGATCTGCTTTCTTGAATGCGTTCGCGCATTAAGCCATTGATTTGCCGCACGCACGCCGAACCTAGGATTAAAGCGTCGAAATAGCACCTCGACAGTGCTACGTTTAAGGTCAGTCAACAAAGAGGGACCGATTTGAAACAGAAAGTAATTGTTGCAGGCGCAGGTATCGTCGGCGTTTCAACTGCCATTTGGTTACAACGCGCAGGTTTCGATGTTGTTTTGGTTGATCGCGACGCGCCAGCTGCAGGCACATCCTATGGCAATGCGGGTGTGTTGGCTGCGGGATCTGTTATTCCTGTCACAACACCTGGCTTGATTGGCAAAGCGCCAAAAATGCTGATGAACCCGAATGCGCCGCTCTTTTTGCGTTACAGCTATCTGCCCAAAGTAATTCCGTTTCTCGCAAAGTATTTGCGTCATTCGCGCATGGATCATGTCAAACATTATGCACGAACGATGACAGGTCTCTTGTACGATACCGTCGAACAACACCGTGCATTGGCCGCTGGTACGGGCGCAGAACAATACATTTCAAACGACGATTATCTGTTTGGATATGACTCTGATGCAGCCTTTGAGGGCGATGCTTTTGCGTGGGAAATTCGCAAAAAGAACGGCCATGTTTTTGAGGTTCTCAAAGGGGCCGATTTGGACAAAGTTGATCCGTTGTACCGCGATCGCTTCAAAGTCGTCGTTGCCAATAAAAACCACGGCAGGATTAGCGATCCCGGAGCCTATATCAAACACCTTGCATGGCATTTCACAGAAAATGGCGGTGCGTTTTTGCAAACCGACGTAAACGGATTGATCAAAAACGGTAGCACAATAACGGGGCTGGAAACCAGTCAAGGGCCCCTACTGGGCGAGCATGTTGTGTTCACGCTTGGGCCATGGTCGGGTGGACTGGCGAAGAAGCTGGGGTTATCGATCCCGTTTGAGAGCGAGCGGGGCTATCACATCGAATTGGTCAACCCATCACAGATGCCCGCCGAACCAATCATGGTTGCCTCGGGTAAATTTGTGGTTACGCCGATGAATGGACGCATTCGCTTGGCAGGGGTCGTGGAATTTGGTGGCCTAGATGCTGGCCCGAGCAAAGCACCCATCGAACTGCTGAAACGAAACGCGCGCGATCTGTTTCCAGACCTAAGCTATGAGCGCATTGACGAATGGCTTGGGCATCGACCAACTACCGCCAACAGCCTGCCACTCATCGGGCGATTAAATAAATACGACAATGTCTTAGTTGGGTTTGGCCATCAGCACGTAGGCTTGACAGGTGGGGCCAAAACGGGTCGTATCCTCGCAGGTCTGCTCGGCCACCATACACCAAACATTCCTTTGGAAGCGTTCGATCCGAACCAGTATGCGTAAGCTGTGCGCGGCTATAAAAAGGGAGAAGATTGAAATGAAAATGACAACAAAAACGCTCATTGGTGCCGTTCTAGGTAGCGCAATGGCATCTGGTGCAATGGCAGACGGCCACGCACAAAATTGGGATATGCCAATGGCATATGCAGCGACGAACTTTCACTCTGAAAAGGGTGTGGAATTTGCCGAAAAAGTAAAAGAATACACAGATGGAGCTATTAACATCACTGTGCATGCTGGTGGCTCCCTGTTTAAAGGTGGCGAAATCAAACGTGCCGTTCAAACTGGCCAAGCGCCAATCGGCGAACGTTTCATGTCCGCGCACGCAAACGAGGCACCGCTGCTGGGTTGGGACAACCTGCCATTTATCGCAACAACTTATGAAGCAAACGACAAGCTTTGGGCCGCTGCAAAAGACAAAGTGAACGCACAACTCTCCGATCTGAACCTTGTTGCATTGTACACATGTCCGTGGCCGGGTCAGGGGTTCTATTTCAAAAAAGAAGTGGGCTCATCGGCAGATACACAAGGCATCAAGTTCCGTTCCTATAACTCTGCGACAGCAACATTTGCCGAAGAATTGGGCATGGTTCCTGTACAAGTTGAAGCCGCAGAATTGTCACAAGCACTGGCAACTGGTGTTGCGGAATCCTTCATCTCATCTGGGTCAACCGGGTATGACCGCAAAGTTTGGGAGCACCTGACACACTATTACAAAGTGAACGCATGGTTGCCGCGCAACTATGTGATGGTGAACAAAGGTGTTTGGGAAGGCCTGAGCGCTGAAGTTCAAGCAGGTGTTCAAAAAGCGGCTGATGAAACAGGCGCTGCTTGTTCTGCAAAATCCGCTGAACTGGCAGGTTGGTATTTCGAACAGCTAGAAGCCAACGGCATGACGGTTGCAGACGCTGGCCCAGAGTTTCTAGCCGAGTTGGAAGCGATTGGCACGAAAATGACAGCGGATTGGCTGACAACCGCTGGCGCCGATGGTCAGGCAATCCTCGACGCATATAACGCTAACTAATTTAAAAACAGGGCCCCGCGGAAACGCGGGGCCTTTCCCTATTCAGGAGTCCCCCCATGAGAGATTGGCAAGCAATCCTTGGGTTACCTTTGTGGTTTTGGCTGTTCGTCCTTCCAACTGCATTTGCAATTTACTGTTTATTTTTCGGCCCTTCCGCACGACGTTTGTTGACCCCAGTTTGGCGCGTCCTTGATCGTGTGTATCAGGCCTCTGGCGTTATCGCCGCTGGCTTCATGGTGCTTATTCTGGCGTTGATTGTCGGGCAGATGATCGCGCGTTGGACTGACACAATTTTCCCAGGCGGGACAGAGTTCGCGGGCTATGCGATGGCCTGCACATCGTTCTTCGCGCTGGCATACACGCTAACGCATGGCGCGCATATTCGCGTTTCGATCTTTCTGAATATGAATGATTTTCTGAAGTTCTGGCTTGATGCATTTGCCATGTTGATATCGGCAATCACCGCCACGTATTTCGCGCGCTATGCCGTGAAAACAAACTTCGTTTCCGAAATGTTGAATGATCGCACGCAAGGTTTGGACAAGGTTCCTGAATGGCTGTTGTCTATCTTTGCGATGATGGGCCAGTGGCCGTGGAATTGGGGCGAAACATGGTCCAAAACCAGTTCAGAGATGGTGTTCACACCCGTTTGGTTGCCGCAGCTGGCAATGTCTGCTGGCGCAATTTTATTGGCCATTGCCGTGTGGGATCATCTGTTTCGATTGCTGATCATGCGTGAAACCCAAATCGTACGGGAGTCCGTAGAATGACCGAAGTCTATGCAATCATAATCTTCCTGTTTGTGCTGTTCCTGCTGCTTGGCAGCTCTGTTTGGGTTGGCCTCGCGCTGATGGGGGTTGCTTGGGTCGGAATGGAGTTGTTCACCGTTCGCCCAGCAGGTGACGCCATGATCACCACCATTTGGACAGGTGCGAGCAGTTGGACGTTGACCGCGCTGCCGTTGTTTATCTGGATGGGTGAAATCCTATTTCGAACGCGATTGTCCGAGGATATGTTCCGTGGATTGGCCCCGTGGATGCGGTTCTTACCGGGTGGCCTGTTGCACACCAATATCGCTGGCTGCACCATTTTTGCCGCCGTTTCAGGTTCATCCGCGGCGACCCTTAACATGGTGGGCAAAATGTCCATTCCTGAACTGCGTTCGCGCGGATATCCTGAACACATGATCATCGGCACACTGGCAGGTGCGGCCACGCTTGGCCTGATGATACCGCCGTCACTGACGTTGATCGTGTACGGCGTTACGATCAACGAAAGCATCACCAAACTGTTCATGGCAGGCGTGTTTCCGGGATTGGTTTTGGCTGGTCTGTTCATGTCCTACATCATCTTCTGGCACTACTTTGGCAAAGGCGAACGGCCCGAGCCAGAACCCGCTATGCCGTTTGGCAAAATGATGAGTGAAAGCATGTTTTTGCTGCCCGTCATGGGTTTGGTGTTTGTGGTAATCGGGTCAATGTACCTCGGTTATGCCACCGCAACCGAAGCTGCCGCCGTGGGCGTGATGGGCGCGCTTATCTTGTCCGGCGCACAGGGATCGCTGACCTGGGAAACCTTCTCCAAAAGCCTGATGGGCGCGACCCGCACATCCGCGATGATCGCTCTAATCCTGATGGGCGCGGCCTTCTTGTCGCTATCGATGGGCTTTACTGGATTGCCCCGCGCAATGGCTGAATTGATCGAGGGCTACAACCTGTCGCCCATCGCATTGATCGCGGTGCTGACCGTGTTCTACTTGATCTTGGGCATGTTCATGGATGGCTTGTCATCTGTCGTATTAACGATGGCAATTGTGGAACCGATGATCCGCGCAGCAGGCATTGATGTGATCTGGTTTGGGATTTTCTTGGTCGTGGTTATCGAAACCGCGCAAGTGACGCCGCCGATTGGCTTCAATCTTTTCGTGCTGCAAGGCATGACGAAACACGAGATTGGCTACATCGCAAAAACCGCAATTCCGATGGTTGGGTTGATGCTGTTGATGGTTGTTATCCTTGTGATCTTCCCTGAATTGGCCACGTGGTTGCCTGAAAATATCCGCCAGCGGAACTAGCGTTGTGGCACGGATAAGTTTGCTGCAATTGGACACAGAATTTCCGCGCATTCCTGGCGATGTAGGATGCGCGGAAACGTTTCAATGCGAACTGGAGATAATCCGCGTCCCCACCGCAACCGTCGCCAAGATTGTTACTGCGCGCCCACATGAAATTGATTTACGCCCTTTTGAGGATGCAATCGCATCTGCCACTGGGGATTTAATCACAACTTCCTGCGGTTTTTTGGCCCCGCATCAGCCGCGATTAGCTCAGGCGTGTGACGCGCCATTTCTAGCTTCTGCGCTGTGCCAATTACCCGAATTGACATCGCGATTTCCCCCCTCACAACTCGGGATCATTACCTTTGATGCAGAAAAATTAGGCGCTGCGCATTTACCAAAAAACTGCGCCGATTATGCCTGTTCAATTGCAGGATTAACGAAGGGCAGCCATCTGCGTGATGTCATTTCAAATGACAAAACTGTCCTCGACATTGAAAAAGCGGCAGCAGATGTTTGCGCTGTGATCCATCAGGAAATCCCGAATACAGTGGACGCAATTTTGTTAGAATGCACCAACCTGCCCCCGTATAAAACGGCGTTAAGACCCATCAAAAACCTGGAAATATTTGACATTCTTACCGCCATTGAGGCTCAACTGCCAAACGCGGTAAATCCCCGTTTTCTTTGAGGAACACCCAAGTGACCACATCAAATTTCGCCACAGCAAAAACTACCGATTTCAATGAAATCCCCGTTGTTGATGTTTCTAAAATCGACACGGACGAAGGCTTTGCACAGATTGCAGAACAGCTGGTTCAAAAGGCGAAAGACATCGGTTTTTTCTATCTGACGGGCCATAATATCGCTCCAGAAATTATCGAAGCCGCCTTTGCTGCATCCGTCCGGTTCTTTGAATTGCCCACGGATCAAAAAGCAACTGTTGGGGTCGATACAAACCAACGCGGCTGGATGGGCCAAGGCATGGCGAAGTTAGAGGGTTCAAAAACCCACGATGCCAAAGAAGTGTTCTTTTGGGGATGGGACGTCGCTGTTGATGATCCAGATGTCCTTGCAGGCGTTCCGTTGGTATCCCCAAATCAATGGCCTGACGATGCCGCACCGTTCCTGCGCCGTGATTTACTGCCGTATTATCAGGCTGTCATTTCGCTTAGCCGAAAGGTGCTGGCGGCGCTTGCTTTTGGGCTCGGAAAGCCACGGGATTTTTTTGAAGAAGCATATTCAAAACCATTGGGCCGTGGTCAATTGGTTTACTATCCACCAATGAACCCAAACGATGAGCAAGAACAACGCTTTGGTGCAGCAGCCCACACTGATTTCGGCGTTTTGACCATGTTGTTGCAAGACATGCAGGGCGGCCTGCAAGTCCAAAATCAATCTGGCGACTGGATCGAAGCACCGCCAATTGAGAACAGTTTTGTTTGCAATATTGGCGATTTGTTGGAGCGATGGACGAATGGTAAATTTGTCTCAACCAAGCACCGTGTGATCAACCGAAATAAGTCCGCGCGCTATTCGATCCCAATCTTTTGCGACCCCACCAGTCAGACAATTATTGATCCGTCAGACTTTGGGTCTGGCGAACAGCAGTATGAAAAAATCACTGCGGGGGAGCATATCGCACGTCGAAACAGGAGTAACTTTTCACAATATAAAAAGTAACCGAACCGCGGACGAAAGCCTGCCCGAAATGAATGCGCGTGATCTGCAGAAAATGCAGGTCATTCTGATAACCTCGCAACTCTGGATGTCAGGTATCACGGTTTACACCTCTGCGGTAAAATGCCTAAACTCTTGTAGCGATTCAGAAAAATGTTCCGAATCCAGAAACGGCTTTGTGCACTTCAGATGCCATCTTAGCCGAAGCATTAAACGGGAGATATCTATGACTTTTTCAATTTGAGGCCTAAAAGCTGCCGCCGTTGGCGCAGTTTTGGTAGCAGGCCTAGCCACATCTGCGGCGGCTCAAGACCTCAAGTTTTTCACCATCGGCACAGGCGGCACCGCCTATACCTACTACCCAGTTGGCGGCGTAATCGCGAACGCAATTTCCAAACCGCCCGGCTCTCGCGAATGCGATGCAGGCGGGTCTTGTGGCGTAGAAGGTCTAATCGCATCCGCCGTGTCCTCACGCGGTTCTGTGGACAACGTGAACGCTATTATTTCTGGTTTGCGTAACTCTGGTTTCGCGCAATCTGATGTTGCCTACTGGGCCTTTACAGGCACCGGCACGATGGAAGGCAAAGAGCCAGCCAAAGATCTGCGCACAATTGCAGCTTTGTTCGAAGAGCACATCCATTTGGTGGCTTTGAAAGACAGCGGTATCAATTCCGTAGCTGATCTCAAAGGCAAACGCGTGTCTTTGGACGAGCCGGGTTCTGGTACGTATGTTGACGCGAACCTGATCCTCGAAGCCAATGGATTGGCGGTAGGCGACGTAACTCCAGAAGCCCTAAAAGGGAATGCCGCATCAGAAGCATTGCGCAACGGCAAAATCGACGCATTTTTCGTTGTAACGGGTTATCCGACAGGTGCCTTGGTAGAGCTGGCCTCTGCTGTGGACATCAAATTGGTGCCAATTGATGGCGCAGGCGCAGAAGCCCTGACCAGCAAGTATGGTTTCTTCGCAGCCTCCGACATTCCAGCGGGCGCTTACGAAGGTGTCGAAACAACGGCAACTGTCGCTGTTGGCGCACAGTGGTTCACGTCCGCAAATGAGGACGAAGAGCTGATCTACAACATCACAAAGGCATTGTGGAACGAACAGTCCCGCAAGTTGTTGGATGTTGGTCACGCCAAAGGCAAAACCATCACGACAGGTTCTGCTCTGAACGGTGTTGGTGTGCCGTTGCACGCAGGTGCCGAGCGTTTCTACAAAGAAGCAGGCTTGATTAAATAAGCCAATCGCTTTGCAATTTGGCCCGAACGCAATTCGCGCTCGGGCCTTATTTTATACATCGTTTTACTGACGGATATTCCCGATGACCGCTGACACAATGCCCGAACTTACCCCAGAGCAACTCGCCGAGATCGAGCGTAAGTACGATCCCGAAACGGCGTTTCGTCCAACGGGGCGCATGTTGGGATATTTCATTGCGGCGGTTTTGGTGGCCATGTCAGCCTATCATTTCTACGCCTCTGGCTTTGGCCTAATCCGCGAACTTTTACACCGAGGCATCCACCTTTCCTTTGTTCTCGGGCTTGTATTTTTGCTGTTCGGCTTGCGCAAAGCTGACTACGAAAGTGGCGTTTCAAAAGCGTGGTACTGTTTTGACGGCGTTCCCCTGATCGATATTGTTCTGGCTGTTTTGGTTGTTGGTGCGGCGATGTATTTGCCCCTTCTGCCCCCTGAAATCGTATCTGAGCGCGTCGGTAATCCGTCACAATTTGATGTGTTCATGGGCTCAGCTTTGTTGATCCTAACGCTAGAGGCAACCCGCCGATCCGTCGGTCCAACCCTGCCAATCATCGCGATGCTGTTCATTGTATTTGCCTATTTTGGCCCTTGGATGCCCGGTGCCCTAAAACACGGGGGTGCCAGCTGGCTTGGTATTATTAACCACCTTTATATGACCAACCAAGGCATCTATGGGATCGCCATCGGCGTGATGGCGCAATACGTTTTCCTGTTCATTCTGTTCGGCGTTTTGGCGACACGAATTGGCTTAGGGCAGTTGTTCATCGACCTAGCGATGGTCATTGCAGGGCGCTATTCAGGCGGGCCCGCAAAGGTCGCGATTTTCTCCTCTGCATTCATGGGCACAATCTCTGGCTCCTCGATCGCGAACACTGTCACCACTGGCGCGCTAACAATTCCCGCGATGAAAAAGGTCGGCTATCCCGCCCATTTCGCTGGCGCAGTTGAAGCAACCGCATCAACGGGTGGCCAAATCACCCCACCAATCTTGGGCGCAGCTGCCTTTATCATGGTTGAATACCTCGAAATACCCCTGCGCGATATCTTGGCAGCGGCCCTATTTCCTGCGCTCCTCCATTATTTTGGCATTTTCATCATGGTCCACCTCGAAGCCAAAAAACTGGGCCTGCGCGGCCTCCGTGCCGAAGAATTACCAAAGGTCGGCTTGGTGCTCAAAGATCACTGGCTGTCCATCATTCCGCTTGTCATTTTGGTCTACCTAATCCTGTCAGGCAAAACGCCAGATTATGCAGCCGTCTATGGCATCATTGCCTGCGTCGTTGTCGGCTTCCTCAATCCCAACCACCGCCTGACGATCCCTGATCTTTGGGATTCACTTGCGGCAGGTGCCAAGAACACGCTCGCTGTGGGGGCCGCTGCGGCCACTGTCGGCGTCGTCGTCGGCGTCGTAACTTTGACAGGCGTTGGCTTTCGATTGGGCTATGTTGTTGTTCAAACAGCCACCGATATCGGCGGTTTCCTCAGCACAGTGCCAGTGTTGTCGTATTTCACAGTGACCCAATGGGCGCTGTTTGTGTCGCTCATCCTGATCGCGATTTCCTGCATCATCATGGGCGCAGGCATTCCAACAACAGCTACCTACATTATTTTGGTGGCCGTCGCGGCCCCTGCCCTTGCACAGTTGCAAATCGAACCGTTGGTGTCCCACTTCTTTGTCTTTTATTACGGCGTGCTAGCCGACATCACGCCTCCAGTCGCGCTTGCCGCTTACGCCGCCGCAGGGATCGCGGGCTCAAACCCCTTCAAAACAGGCAACACCGCTTTCCGACTTGGAATCGCAAAGGCGTTGGTTCCTTTCGTCTTTGTCTATTCTCCCGCCCTGTTGCTCGTCGCCGATGGCTTCACCTGGTATTTATTCACGATCACGCTGATCGGCGCCATGCTCGGGATTGCATCACTTGGCGTCGCTTTAAGCGGCTTCCTGTTTCGCCCCTTGGCAAAGTGGGAACGCTGGTGGGTTGCCTTGACGTCCTTCTTATTCATCGCACCCGGCCTAACAACCTTGCTGATTGGACTGGTCGCAATGTCGCCAATCGTTTTCAGGCAAATAATGGCAAGACGCGCATTCGAGGCGAGCTAGGTCAAATCTTTACTGTCTTCTTCATTGACTCAAAGCGATCTTGTGTGGAACAAATTACTCCACACAAGCCAAAGATCGAACGAGTCATGAAAATCGAAATTTGCAATCCGATGCAGCGCCGTGAAACTGGATGTGATCTGGTTACCTAACAAGGCATATTTTCCGTCTACGCGGCGCGATACCTCTGACCTTTCGACTTTCTGAATTTGGCACTCTCAATGACATCTACAAATGGATTCCAGCTGGCCATTGATATTGGCGGCACTTTTACTGACACGGTTCTTATTGATAACGCCAACCAAATTCTGGCCTCCACCAAAACCCCAACAACACCTGACGCCCCCGCTCTTGCTGCGATCGAGGGCGCGTCCAGCGTCTTGAACCAAGCCAACGTGTCTTGGGAGCAAATCACAACTTTCATTCACGGGACCACCCTTGCAACAAACGCCCTAATTGAAAGACGCGGTGCAAAAGTCGCAACCATTACATCAGCTGGATTTCGCGACATCCTAGAAATCGCCTATGAACGCAGATACAGCCAATACGCCATTAACATCGAAAAGCCCGACCTAATCGTGCCCCGCAAATATGCCTTTACCATCGCAGGTCGTATGAATGCACAAGGGCAAGAATTAACACCACTTGACGAGGAAAGCAGCGGCGCACTCGCGGCTGTTTTGGCGGATAACGCGATAGAGGCGGTGTCGATCTGTCTGCTGCATTCTTACGTCAATCCATCCCACGAACTGCGATTGCGCACCCTTCTTAACGAACATCTTCCTGACCTTATCGTATCACTCAGCCACGAAGTCAGTCCCGAAGCACGCGAATTCGACCGGCTTTGCACGACCATTGCAAACGCCTACATCCAACCCCTTATGTCGGGATATCTTGCCGATATTCAACGACGGTTCAGCGCGAAGGGCCTAACCTGCCCTGTCCTAATGATGACCGCAGCTGGGGGCATGACAACCCTAGAAACCGCCGCACGACTCCCGATCCGATTGGTCGAATCTGGCCCGGCAGGGGGCACTATCTTGGCTGCACGACTCGCCGCCGAAACGAATGAACCAGAGGTACTTTCCTTCGATATGGGCGGAACAACAGCCAAGCTGTCCTTGATCGACGATTTCCGCCCGCAAATGTCGCGCAAATTCGAAATTTCTCGCGCCGCACGCTTTGTCAAAGGATCAGGAATGCCCGTGCGCATCCCCGTGATCGAGATGATCGAAATTGGCGCGGGCGGCGGCTCCATCGCATCCGTCGATACCCTTGGCCGCGTGGCAGTTGGCCCGCAAAGCGCGGGGTCCGTCCCTGGCCCTGTTGGCTTTGGCAAAGGCGGAACAAAAGCCACAGTGACAGACGCTGACATCGCCTTGGGCTACATTGACCCAAAACATTTCGCCGAAGGGCGATTAAAGATCGACCGCCCAGCCGCCGAACACGCCCTGCAATCAGGGATCGGCGCACGGCTAGGTTTAAATGCCACCGCCGCCGCAACAGCCGTGAGTGAAATAGTTGACGAAGCAATGGCCAGTGCCGCACGCATGCATGGCGTTGAATCAGGCAAAGACCTGTCCAACCGACTGATGATCGCCTTTGGCGGCAACGGCCCTTTACATGCAACGCGGGTCGCACGGCGCGCCGGCATCCATCGCATTTTGATACCACAAGACCCCGGCGTCGGCTCAGCTGTCGGCTTCCTTTTCGCGCCCGTCTCGTTTGAAATCATCCGCTCCTATTACACCACCCTGCTCACGGCGAACCTCGATGCGCTGAACACTTTATTCCAAAGCATGTTTCAAGAAGCAGAACAGGTTGTCCGCGCAGGCGCCCCGCAAGGCACCCTAAAACAACGGCGTGTCGCCTTCATGCGCTACAAAGGCCAAGGCCACGAGATCGAAGTCGAACTCGGATCGCAGCCCCTAACACCTGCAGATATCACCAGATTAAGCGCTGATTTCGAAACAGAATATGCCCGCCAATTTGGCCGACGTGTTCCAGGCATGACCATCGAAATCTTGAATTGGGGGTTGTCTTTATCATCGCAAGAACCTGCCTTGGCCGCAAAACTACCCCCAACCAAACAGCGCAAAATCGCACCCAACTCAACACGCTCCATCTGGTGCAACGTCACCGACACATGGCACGACGGCGCCATGTTCACCCGCGCAGAGTTACAATCAGGCGATACCTTTGACGGCCCCGCGCTCATCGTTGAACCCCAAACCACCACTTTCGTCAGCGCCGATTTTCGGGCCGACATTGATGGGCAAGGCAACATCTGGCTCACCTCAACACAAGGGGCACCCCAATGACCCAATCAAACACAAAACTTCAGGTCATGTGGAACCGTCTGTTGGCCGTTGTCGAAGAACAAGGCCAAGCCTTAATCCGCGCAGCATTCAGCCCAATCGTGCGCGAATGCGGCGACATATCTGCGGGCATATTCGATTTTCAGGGCCGCATGTTGGCCCAAGCCGTCACAGGCACGCCCGGCCACATTAACACAATGGCCGAAGCCGTCATCACTCTACGCGCCCGCTTTCCAGTACAAGATATGAAACCCGGCGACATCTACATGACCAACGACCCGTGGATCGCTTCTGGGCATCTGAACGATTTCCTCCTGCTAATGCCCGTTTTCTTCAAAAACCGCGTTATCGGCTTCACGTCCTGCACCTCGCATTTGGTTGATCTTGGCGGGCTGGGCATGGGCCCCGAAGGCTCAGATATCTACGACGAAGGCTTGCTAATCCCACCCTGTAAGTTGGGTAGCAAAGGCGAGGTTAACGCGCTATTGATGGACATCGTCAAAGCAAACTCGCGCGAACCCGTCGCCAATGAAGGCGATATTTACGCCCTTATCGCGTGCTGCGAAGCAGGCGCATCAAGCCTCAGTCAAATGATGCAAGAGTTCGCCATAAACGATCTGAACGCGCTGTCAGATTACATCATCGAAACTTCGCGCAACGCCACGATCAAGGCAATCGCAGCCCTCCCCAAAGGCACTTGGCACAGCACATTAACCGTAGACGGATACGATGCAGAAATCGAATTACGCGCGGCCCTCACCATCGCAACCGATCACCTGCTCATCGATTTCGCAGGCACCGCACGCTGCACCAACAAAGGCATCAACGTGCCGCTAAATTACGCCACGGCTTACACGGTTTTTGCACTTCGCTGCATCATTGGCCCTGAAATTCCCAATAACGCAGGATCGCTCGCCCCCTTCCGCGTCACCGCACCAAAGGGATGCATTCTAAACGCCCAACCCCCTGTCCCCGTCGCCATGCGCCACACGCTCGGCCAGATGACACCAGACCTCGTTTATGGCTGCCTATCGCAAGCTCTTCCCAACATTGTCCCCGCAGAGGGCGCATCCTGCATGTACGATTTGCCCCTGCGCCACGTCCCCGAAGCCGCAGATCTGGGCCATCAAAAGTTTGCAACGGAATTGGTTTTTAGCGGCGGCACGGGCGCGCGCCCAACACTTGACGGACTATCCGCTACAGCATTCCCAAGCGGCGTTTGGGGCAGCCAAGTTGAAACCACCGAAGCCGCGGCCCCGATCCTAATCCACAGCCGCGAACTGCGCCGCGATTCAGGTGGCGCAGGTCAATATCGCGGCGGCCTTGGTCAACACATCGAGGTCAGCTCGGCGATCGAAGAAGATATCATGCTGTTTCTTTCGGTTGAACGCGTCGGCAACCCTGCCAAAGGACGACACGGCGGATTAGACGGTGCCACCGGGCGCATTCGAATGGGACACGACGGTACAGACCTTCCCAGCAAAGGCGAATTTCGGATCAAAGCAGGCAAAACCCTGATCTTCGAAACCCCTGGTGGTGGCGGCTTTGGCGCACCACAAAACCGCCACCCAAACGCATTGCAAAACGATGTCGAAGCTGATCTCGTCAGCGCGCAGGCCGCAGATAAACTCTATCGGAAACAGCCATGACAAACGCGCTTGATCACATCCAAAAAATGTCGCCCTACGCCCTCGCAGATATGACGGCTCCATCGGGCATAGATTTAATCTCGCTCTCCCAAAATGAGAGCCTACGTCCACCCAGTCCAGCTGTTCTCAAGGCCACAACAGAAAGCCTCTCGAACAGCTCACAATACCCCGATTCAGATTGGACAGATCTGCGCATCGCCCTGTCAGGTCTTCACAACATCCCATCGGATCAGATATTATGCGGAACAGGCTCACTCGACTTAATCAGCTGCCTGGCCCGTGTATTCTCTGGCCCCGAACGCTCCATTCTTGCCCCCGAACACGCCTATCCGTTCTTCAAAACCGCCGCACAAATGGCCAACGCCCGCTTCGACACCGCCCCTGAAAACAACGGCTCGGTCTGCGTAGATGCGCTGCTAACTGCCGTAAAACCCGACACATCCATTGTGTTTGTCGCTAACCCTGCAAACCCAACAGGCACGCGCATCCCAAAATCGGATCTGCAACGCCTTCGCAGCAATCTTCGCCCGGACATCATCCTTGTAATCGACGAAGCCTACGGCGAATTTAGCGATCCCTTGGGCGAACGTTGCTGGGACATGCTGAACTCAGACAACTGCATCGTTCTGCGCACCTTTTCCAAGGCCTATAGCATGGCGGGTTTTCGCATCGGCTGGGGGCTTTTCCCCGACCGGATTGCGGGCGAGGTGCGCAAAGTCATGAACCCCAACAACGTCACACTTGCCGCGCAAACAGCTGCGCTCGCAGCCGTGCGCGATCAACCCTACATGCAACAGACCTGCCAGATCACCACGACCCTGCGCGATCAAACGATGCGCACCCTAACCGAGGCTGGGTTCGATGTGCTGCCCAGCGTGACCAATTTTCTGCTGATACAATTCGCAAATACAGCCAAGGCCAAAGCCGCCGATGCAGCCCTGCGCGCTCACGGTATTTTCCTACGCCGTCAACAAGGCGCAGGCCTGCCCTATGCCCTACGAATGACCATCGGACCAGAGCCCGAAACCCAAACAGCCATCGCACACCTTGAACGCTGGATGCAGGAGACACCTAAATGATCCAATCACGCGGACGCGCACGCCTCGGCCTATTGGTGCCTTTCACCAATTCAAACCTAGAACCAGATTTCGCGATGATGCAGCCCGCTGGTGTGTCTTGCCACAGCGCCCGCCTTGGCGGATATGACGAAAACGAGGTCCCCGACGAGAGCCAAATGCAGGGCCTCGGGGCCGCAAACTTGGATGACCCAATTCACCTTTTGATGGGTGTGAAACCCGACGTCGTGATCTATGGCTGCACCTCCGCCACGTTAACCCACGGGCCCGCCTTTGATCGTGCCTTGGCCAAACAGATCGAGGCCGCAAGTGGTGCAAAAACTGTAACTGCCGCAGGTGCGCTGGTGCACGCGCTGAACTCGCTCGGTGCAAAACGCATCGGTTTCGCCTCCCCTTACGTTGCTGCAATAAACGAATTGGCCGTGGAATTTTTGGCCAGCTCGGGTTTCGAAACCGTCATTCGATCCGAGGTAGACGGCACGCTTGGCAATCACGAACAGGGCGCACTTGATCCAGATGCCGTTTACGCCCTTGGCCTCAAAGCCGACCACCCAGATGCAGAGGCCATTGTGCTCTCATGCACCGAAATGCGCGGTGTCGAAACGCTTGATCGTCTTGAACAAAAGCTCGGAAAACCCGTTGTCAGCTCCAACCAAGCCATGATGTTCGAAGCCCTTGGCGCATTGAACATCACGGACCCCATAAAAGGCTTTGGCAACCTCCTCGAAAGGATCAAAGGATGAAATTCGAACAGATTGCTGAATTCACTCTTGGCACACCCGATGTGCCCGAGCACGCGCTTCAGATGGCGGCCACATTGTTGATCGACACGCTCGGCGTTGCAGCTGGCGCGGCGCAAATGGCATCAGGGCGAATTGCCCGCGATCACGCCGTGCGGTTTCAATCCGCTGGCACACCACAGGATGGCGCAACACTTCTTTTTGATGGGCGCAAAGCATCAATCACAGGGGCCGCCTTTGCCGCTGCCACGCAGATCGACAATCTAGATGCACATGATGGCTACAACCCCACCAAAGGTCACATCGGCTGCGCCGTCGTCCCTGCCCTGTGTGCATTCGCTGAACATCACCCAAACCTTAGCGGTCGCGATGCGCTTGCGGCACTGGCGATGTCGTACGAAATCTCAGCACGCGCGGCCACCGCACTCCATTCCACGGTCACTGATTATCACACGTCTGGCGCTTGGAACGCGCTGGGAGTTGCCGCAATCGGCGCGCGCCTACTGAACCTCTCACCCGAAGTCCTACGCCACGCCCTCGGCATTGCCGAATACCACGGCCCCCGCAGCCAAATGATGCGCGAAATTGCCAATCCGACCATGCTACACGATGGCTCTGGCATGGGCGCAATGGTCGGCGCGATGGCCGCATTGATGGCTCAAGACGGGTTCGAAGGCGCACCCGCAATCACGGTTGAACACGCAGAAGTCGCACATCATTGGTCCGATCTTGGCACCCACTGGACGATCCTCGACAACTACATCAAACCTTACCCAATTTGCCGCTGGGCACACGCTGCACTCGACGCGCTTGGCCAAGTCCTGCAAGATAATGGCTTGCAAGAAAAAGACGTTGCCAAGATCGAAGTCCGCACTTTCGCGCAAGCGGCCGCGCTGTATTCAGGCATGCCCAAAACAACATCTCAGGCGCAATATTCTCTCCCCTTCGCACTCGCGACGCGCCTTGTTCACGGACGGATCGGGCCAGAGCATGTCATGGCACAAGGCTTAACAGACACCCATGTGGCAGATGCTCTGAACAAGATCGGGGTACACGAGGACAACCGCCATTCAGAGCGTTTTCCCGCTGGGCGTTGGTCAGATGTCACGGTGTACACCCACGATGGCACTACCCATGCCTCGGGCGATATCCACGCACGCGGTGGGCCAGAATCTCCGATGTCGATGGCCGAAATCGAAGCAAAGTTTCACATCATGGCAACACCGCTCGCGCCAAAGCGCAGAAACAAAATATGGCGCATGCAAAGCCAACTGCTCGACCCAAATGTCAAGTTTTCCGAACTGCTTTCACTGATCCAAGCCAGCCCTGAGCCCCAAGATGCCTGACCTCCTCCGCATCCTACTCCACAACAGTGAAACTGCCGCACACGCATCAAAACTGCGTGCAGCCCATCCCTCCGCAGACGTGGCAGAGTGCACGACCTACGACGACCTCCCAGCCCAGATAAAATCGTTTCGCCCAGATGTTGTCTATACAGTCCGCTTTGCAGGATCACCAAACTTCCCACGCGACGCCCTGTTCGCAAACGGGGGCCCTCGCTGGATCGCAAATGGCGGTGCTGGCACAGATCATTTTGGAACTTGGGATACATCCCGCGCCACAGTCACCAATGCTGCAGGCGTCGCCGCTGATATGATGGCCGAATATGTGATGGGCAGTTTTTTGCATTTTACGCTCAACGTCGCAGGCCTCCAATCAGACAAAGCAAAGAAAATTTGGCAACCCCGCACGGTAAGGCCGCTCAAGGGCCAAACACTGCTCATCCTTGGCTTGGGCCACACAGGCCGCGCCATAGCGGCCCGCGCCAAGGCATTTGGGATGCGCGTCATCGGTACGCGCGCGACACCGAGATCGATGGATCACGTCGATGAGGTTTTCGCATCCGAGGCGCTGCACAAATTATTACCACAAGCCGATTTCATCGCCGTCGCAACCCCCCTTACTTCCGCAACACGCGGACTGCTCGGGCCTGTCGCATTCAACGCCATGAAATCAGGCGTGATACTTGCAGATGTATCACGCGGCGGTGTGATCGACCAAAACGCACTGCTTTACGCAATGGAAAACGGTACCGTTGCGGGTGCCGCTCTTGATGTTTTTGAAACAGAACCGCTCCCTACTGACAGCCCATTGTGGAGGTGCGAAAACGCGATCATCTCACCCCATTGCTCCTCGGTTTATGACGGTTGGGCGGATGCATCGTTTGATCTATTTCTCGCCAATCTTGATCATTGGATAGCGAGTAAGGAATTGTTCAACATCGTTGATCCCTCCAAAGGCTACTAGTCCAATCCGCCTGACGGGCTAGATAATGGCAAATGCTCTAGACTCTATCTTTAGAACTGGTCAAAACAGGGCCAAACCTCTCGATAGAATGTACCAATGATTGAACTCGCGAAACCTGTGGATCTTTTCGTTATCGGTGGCGGCATCAACGGGTGCGGCATCGCGCGCGATGCGGTTGGGCGGGGTTATTCTGTCAAATTGGCCGAGATGAACGATCTGGCCTCTGCCACGTCTTCGGCCTCCACTAAGCTGTTTCATGGTGGATTGCGATACCTAGAATTTTTTGAATTTCGCCTCGTTCGCGAAGCTTTGATCGAGCGCGAAACCCTTTTGCGCGCGATGCCTCATATCAGCTGGCCCATGCGATTTGTGCTGCCTTACCATGCCAACATGCGGTTTGAGAGCGACACCCCCGCATCCCGATTGTTATCACTTTTAATGCCTTGGATGAGGGGCCGTCGTCCTGCGTGGATGATCCGTTTTGGCCTATTCTTATACGACCATATCGGTGGGCGTAAAATCCTGCCTGCCACTACAACAATGGACCTGAAAACCGCACCCGAAGGCGGCCCGCTCGATACTCGATTTGAAAAAGCATTTGAGTATTCAGATTGCTGGGTCGAAGATGCGCGTCTTGTTGTGCTCAACGCCCGCGACGCGCAAAATCGCGGTGCAGAAATCATGGTGCAAACCAAAGTCACCTCTGCCGAATTTTCCGACGATCTGTGGCACATTACCACCGAAAATCCCGATGGCGTTGAAACGATTCACCGCGCAAGAATGATCGTAAACGCAGGCGGCCCGTGGGTCGAAAACATCATCCACAAAACCATTCGCCTAAATTCAACCGAAGGGGTGCGTTTAGTGCGCGGCAGTCACATCGTCACCAAACGTCTTTTCGATCATGACAAATGTTATTTCTTCCAAGGTGAAGACGGCCGCATCATTTTCGCAATCCCCTACGAGGATGATTTCACTCTAATCGGTACAACTGACGCCGATCACGATGACCCCAGCGTGAAGCCCACCTGCACCCCCGTCGAAATAGCTTACCTCATTGATTTCGCGAATAAATACTTAGAAAAAGACATCTCGCTCGACGATGTAGTCTGGACCTATTCAGGCGTTCGCCCCCTTTACAACGATGGCGCCAGTTCGGCCACCGCAGCCACTCGTGAATACGTTTTGCGCGTAAATACGTCGCTTGGCGGGCCCGTTCTAAACGTCTTTGGCGGCAAAATCACAACCTACCGCCGCTTGGCCGAAGCAGCCCTTTCAAAAATCGACGACGTCTTTACAAAGCAAACCAAAATCTGGACGGCGGGTGTGCCAATGCCAGGCGGCAATTTCCCAGTCACAGGCGTCGCCGATCTGCGCGAAAAACTCGCAGCCCAACTCCCGTTCCTACCCCCTAAAACTATCAAACGCCTCATCCGCCAATACGGAACCGAAACCAGCGTCATTTTCGCAAACATGCAATCGGTTGATGATCTTGGCGCAGATTTCGGCAACGGAATTTCGCAGCGCGAACTTGATTGGGCCATCGCAAATGAGTGGGTCCGAACAGGCGAAGATTTCCTTTGGCGGCGCTCAAAACTCGGTCTGCGAACCACACCAGAACAGCAAGCAAAAATCGACGTATACTGCCGTGAGACGTCAGCGTAGTTTTACCTGCTCAAACGCAGCCTCTGCGGCTTCCAATGCCCCTTCAAGATACCCACCAAATTCGCGGGCAACCTCAGTTCCACCAAAGACAATCCGCCCGTCCCACAAATTCGCCAACGCCTTCGGCATACCATACTGCGGATGCCCATACATCGGTTCGTGGTCGGCCTTTGTCGACGTAAACGTATCAAACCCCCAGTCCTTAACGAACAACGCCTTTGGCTGCGCACCACGTTCCCCAAACAAGCGTTCGAATTGCGCCGACAGATGCGCGCGAAGCCCTGCTTCATCCAAACGCGCAGCCGGCGGCATACCGATAAACCCAAACAATGCGCCGCTCAAACCGTCCATCGGCGACGCATCGTGAATTTCCACCATCGGGCCATGGCGGCTCATCGCATCCCCAGACAGGCCCTCGTCGCGCCAAAACGGTGTTGGATACACGGCAACGGCTTTTGCTTGCCCCGCCATCCAAGTTGGCACATCATCCATGCTTTGCATCGCGCTCACAGGCAAAGCAGGCTCAAACGCAATCCGAGCTGCGACACGGGGCGGCAGTGCGAAAACCAGTTGATTAGCCGTAAACTCATCGCCTGCTTTCGTATGAACCTTCACAATATCGCCGTTCAATTTCACCTTTCGAACCGCCTGCCCCGTTTTCACACAGCCATCAGGCAACACACCAAACAACGCATCTGTCAACGCACTGAGCCCACCATCAAGGCGAAACGAACCCTGCATCTGCGCATGACCACGCCCTTGTTGTACCTGTCCGCGTTCATCTTCAAAAACCAGATCGCCCTGCGAAAATTGATCAAACCGCACTATCCCAAGCCGTTCAATCAACGCAGAAATGCGCGGTTGCCCAGCCCAAAACCACGCTGGCCCTAAATCAAACACGCTGTCGCCCAATTGCGCGGTCTTTATCCGCCCGCCCAAACGATCCCGCGCCTCCAACAGCACAAAATCACGGCCAGCGCGATGCAATGCATCCGCCAGAGACAACCCTGCCAGCCCCCCGCCAACGATTAAAACATCCGTGTGCATCACGCCTTACGCCGCAGGCGGTTTTGCATGCGGGATATGATGCAGCTTCATCCATATCCGCGCGCCATTCGGCCCAGCCTTGGCATTTAAGGTGCCACCCTCCGGCAACCGCAACCATCCACCTTTACCGAGCCTATCGCCGCCTTCATCAAACTCACCATCCAGCACCAAAAACTCGCCACCCTTGGGCAATTCCAACGCCACATCCGCGCCAGCATCCCACACCTCGGTGCGAACCGTCTCCCGCGCATCTTGAAACAACGGCGTTACACAAACGCCCGCTCGCCCCGCCGCAGGAATCGCTTCCATCTTGTTCATATCAATTTTCACTTGCGTGCGATCATCAGGCGCAAACTGCCATAATTTCACAAAAATGCTGCACCCCGGTTCTGATCCGGGCGTATGGGCAGATGTGGGCGGATTGCGAATATACGATCCCACTGGATAGTCCCCGTGCTCGTCTGAAAACACCCCATCCAGAACGATAAACTCCTCGCCGCCGGTATGCGTATGCTCTGAAAATACACTGTTTGGTGCATAACGCACAATTGTCGTGGCCCGCGCGACCTCGCCACCAATACGATCCAACATACGCCGATCCACGCCCACCATCGGCGAGGCCACCCAATCAATCTGATCCGAATGAACCACAACGCGTTCCGAAAATTCCGCATTCAATTCCATACTGCTCTTCCTTTAATCTCAAACCGTTGCTTGGTCCGCAGACCCTTTTTATTTTGTCCTTAAATACTCAGGGCCGTTCTGCAAACGGTTTGCCAAAGACCTCTTCGAACTCGCTCTCATCCCAAAACCCGATCAACACACCAGGGGGCTCTTTACCCGCGACCGCTTCGATCCAGTCCTTGGTTTTTGTTGTGCGAGTATGGTGTTGGCGCGCCCAGTTTGAAATAGCGGCTTCCATTCGCGCGCGCACCTCTACGTGTTCGCTCAAATCACTCGCACCCAAATCAGTCAACTCCTGCGGGTCTGTTTCTAGGTCAAACAACATGGGCCGATACCCCTCGGCCTGCATATATTTCCAGCGTTGATCACAACACATCACCAACCGCGCGTCCTGCTCAGGATTGCCCAAAATCAATCGCGCCTCTCGGGTTCCGTAGTCATATTCAGAAATCGCATATTGACGCCACGGCGTCGGCTCTCCCCACAACAACGGCGTCAAATCCCGCCCTTCCAAAATATGCGGCAATTCAGGCCCGCCAAAGCTCTTCAAAAACGTCGGTGCCAGATCAATCATCTCAACCAGTGCATCACTCGACGTACCTCGCGTCACATTCGCCTCTGGCCGTGGATCACTAATGATCAACGGCACGCGCACCGATTGATCATGGAACAGGTCTTTTTCACCCATCCAATGATCTCCCAGATAATCCCCATGATCTGACGACATAACAATCATCGTATCCTCCATCATGCCGCGGTCTTCCATCCAATCGAACAACAGACCCAGCTGATCATCAATTTGCTTAATCAGCCCCATATACGCGGGGATCACCCGATCACGCACCTTGTCACGGCTGAAACTTCGGCAAATACGGCTTTCCATATACGCGCCAAACACGGGCTGCGGATCGTCCTTTTCCGCTTCGGATCGTACAGCTGGAATGATATGCTCGGGCCCGTACATATCGTGATAGGGCGCTGGCACAATGTAGGGCCAATGGGGCTTGATAAACGACAGATGACACATCCAAGGCTGATTGCCCGCCCCTTCCATAAACTCCATCGCACGGCGCGTCATGTAGGGCGTTTCAGACATCTCCTCTGGAATATCGGCAGGCAAGTGGTTGGTCTCCAACAGCCAACCTGACACCCGCTCGCCATCTGCCCCAATCGCTGCATTCGCGCGATCTTCCCAGCCATTTTCGTCCGTAATTCCCTGCGATTTTAACCAGTCATTATAGCGCGGATTGGGATCATACTGCCCGGGGGGATGCAAACCGTCATCGCGATCAAACGCCTCAAATCCGCATTGCGCCACACGCTGGCCAACCTCACTATCAGGATCAATGCCCAACCGCTGCATCCCTTCCAGATCGGGCACCATATGTGTTTTGCCAACCAGCACAGATCGCACGCCAATATCGCGCAAATGATCCGCCAAGGTCGGCTCCCCCACACGCAATGGAAACCCGTTCCATGTACACCCATGACTGCGCGTGTATCGACCGGTATACGCACTCATTCGGCTTGGCCCACAGACAGGGGATTGCACGTAGGCGCGATCGAACTTCACACCCCGCGCGGCCAGCTTATCAATATTGGGTGTGTGCAAATGGGGATGCCCGTAACACGATAGGTAATCCCACCGCAGTTGATCCGCCATGATCCAAAGAACGTTCATCTTCTACCTCGAAACTGTCTCGCCCCGACCCTAATCAATTGCCAAACACACGCAACCAACTGGCACAAAAAAACCGCGCCGCAGGTTTCCCCACGGCGCGGTTAAATTTTAAACTGATTAGGCTTAGTTCAGCGCAGCATCCGTGATCTCGGATGTCCAAGCACCTGTTGGCGCTTTGGTGATCACAGGATCAGAACCAGCCGTCAGCAGGCTTTGAACTGTGCGTTCAGCCGCTGCAACATCCAACGCGCCGTTCGAACCAGCGGTCAATTTCGCTACTTCGCCCATCATACGCTTTTGGTGCTTTTCTGTTTGCGCACCTGTGGAATCGTTATCAAGAACGATCATCGCCGCCTCATCTGGGTTTGCTTCTGCATATTTCCAACCCTTCATGGACGCACGCACGAATTTCACCATGTTCTCTTTGAACACTGGGTCTTTCAGGTTTTCACCCAAAACATACATGCCGTCTTCCAATGTCGCGACGCCTTGATCCTCGTATTTGAACACGACCAAATCATCTGGGGACAGACCCGCATCAATGACCTGCCAGTATTCGTTATACGTCATGGTCGAAACACAGGCTGCTTGCCCTTGCAGGATCGGATCAACGTTAAAGCCCTGCTTGAGAACAGTAACACCGCCATCAGAGCCGTCAGTTGCCAAGCCAAGTTTGCTCATCCAGCTGAGGAACGGATATTCATTCCCAAAGAACCAAACACCCAGTGTTTTACCCGCGAAATCCGCAGGGGACGCAATGCCAGCATCCTTGCGACAGGTCAGCATCATGCCCGAAGACGTGAACGGCTGCGCGATGTTCACAAGGTCCAAACCCTTTTCACGTGACGCAAGCGCGGATGGCATCCAATCAAGAACAACATCAGCACCGCCACCAGCAATAACCTGTGCTGGCGCGATATCTGGACCGCCTGGTTTGATATCTACAGTCAGGCCTTCTTCTTTATAAAAGCCTTTGTCCTGCGCCACATAATAGCCAGCGAATTGCGCCTGCGTGACCCATTTCAACTGCAACGTTACCTTATTTGCGTGCCCATCTGCGCTTGCAAATGTGCCCCCCAAGGCCATCGCGCCCGCGAGCGCTGCTGCGAATAGTGTTTTCATGATCTCTCTCCTAGTTGGTTTTCTCAAAGTACTCATCGCGCCCGCCGTTGTGACGGATGCCAGAAGGTCACTGACTTTTCGATCAAAGCAACCCCCCCATAAAATGCCGACCCCGCTAGGGCCGCCACCGTAATTTCTGCCCACACCATATCAAGCGAAAGCCGCCCAACTTCTGTGGAAATCCTAAATCCCATTCCGCGAATAGGCGATCCGAAAAACTCCGCTACGATCGCGCCAATCAAAGCAAGCGTTGTGGCAATCTTCAACCCATTAAAAATAAACGGCATCGCCGCAGGAAGGCGCAACCGCAACAACGCCTGCGGATAACTCGCACCATACGTGCGCATCAAATCACGCTGCATCGCGTCACTTGCTTGCAATCCTTGCACCGTGTTCACCAAAACGGGAAAGAACACCATCGCCACGACGACCGCAGCTTTTGAATGCCAATCAAACCCGAACCACATCACCATAATCGGCGCCAACCCAATGATCGGCAATGCCGCCACAAAATTCCCAACAGGCAGCAACCCTCGCTGCAAAAACGGGCTACGATCCACTGCAATCGCGGTTAACACGGCGGCACTGCAGCCAATTATGTAACCAGACAAGGCACCCTTCACAAAGGTCTGCACAAAGTCGCCCCAAAGCGTTGGAATGTTTTGGGAAAACGTCACTGCTATGGCCGACGGCGGCGGCAATAGAACGGGGCTAATTTCAAACCCACGCACAATCCCTTCCCACAACAACAACAGCGTAATGCCAAACAAAGCAGGCACCGCAAACGCTGTAAAACGCGACGCTTCCATCCGCGCCATACGTAGATTGAGCACCCAAGCCACAGCCCAAAACACCAGAACACCAACAATCCAGATCATGATGCCATCCCCATCTTTTTCAATGTCACGTTCTGAAATACGCCAATCGCTGCAACCATCAACGCGGCTAAAGTCGCCGCCGCGATCAAGGCGCTCCAAATCTGAATAGTTTGCCCGTAATAACTGCCAACCAGCATCCGCGCGCCAAGGCCCCCATCTTGCGACAACGACAGTTCCGCGACCACGGCACCAATCAAACTCGCCGCGATACCCACTTTTAGCGATGCAAACAAAAATGGCGTCGAGGCAGGAAGGCGCAACCGCCAAAACATCTGCGATTTTGAAGCATTCCACGTCCGCATCTGATCCATCTGCATGTGATCAGGTGAGCGCAATCCTTTGACCATACCAACCACCACGGGGAAGAACGACAGATACATCGAAATCACCCCCTTCGCGATCAAATCATCCACCTGCGCGGATGCCAATACCACCACAATCATCGGCGCAATCGCCAAAATCGGAATGGTCTGGCTGGCAATCACCCAAGGCATCACTGACATATCCATCGCGCGTGAATGCACAATCGCCACCGCAAGTAAAATCCCCAGCCCAGTGCCAAACACGAACCCAAGAACAGTCGAACTCAGCGTAATCCACCCATGATAAATCAACGACCGCTTGCTAAACGCCTTGCCGCGCTGAACCATCGCGCCCGTGGTCTTCCAAATCTCCGCCCCGACTTGATGGGGCGGCGGCAAACGCGGCTTTTCCTGAACCATCGTGTCCGACACCATAGCCCCAAAAGACAACTCCACATTCGCGCGCTTGGCTTTGTCATAAGCCCAGTTCGAATTCAGATAGACCGCACCCGCGTACCAGATGACGAACAGGCCAAACACAACTGTAAGGATGGGCAGGATATTACGCATAAGGCCCTCCACCTTTCAATGTTCCAGCAAATACCGCCGCCGGAGGCACAGAAAACTTTGAGTAAAGGTTTTTAGGTATTTTAAGAACATTGAAACTATTAGAGGCGCATTCTGATTCTGCGGTACAGGCTGAGGAGCCGATGGCCGTGAACGTTGAAGCCGCTTTACCCTCCCTATAGGGCAAAAGTGAACCGCTTTCAGGGGTGCGCGCAAAGCTAGGTCGTGCATCCCTAAAGCCGCTACAATGCTGCACAGGCTCACCCATCGCCATGTCCTTCACGCAGGCCGTCTCGTACACGGTTGGCGATCTCGATAAATGCAGGGCTATCGCGAATACTCAGTGGGCGTTCTTTGGGGAGCGTACTTTCTATCACATCCGCAATCCGCCCGGGCCGTGGTGACATCACCACAATCTTTGTGCTCAAATACACCGCCTCTGGGATCGAGTGCGTCACAAACCCAATGGTTTTTTGCGTGCGTGTCCACAGCGCCAAAAGTTGTTCATTTAAATGGTCGCGCACAATTTCATCGAGTGCACCAAAAGGCTCATCCATCAAAAGGATATCCGCATCAAACGCCAAGGCCCGCGCGATGGAGGCGCGTTGCTGCATCCCGCCGGACAACTGCCAAGGAAACTTGCGATCAAATCCATCGAGCTCGACCAGCTCCAAAACCTGTTTCACTCGCTCCGTCTGATCGGCCTTTGAATAGCCCATAATCTCTAGTGGCAGACGGATATTCCCACCAATCGTGCGCCAAGGATAAAGGCCGGCCGCCTGAAACACGTACCCATAGGCCCGCGCCATCCGCGCCTCTCGTGCACTGACACCGTTCACCGTTATCGAGCCAGCAGTCGGCGTTTCCAAATCCGCCATCACCCGCAGAAACGTGGTTTTCCCACAGCCCGACGGGCCGATAAACGACACGAACTCGCCCTTACCGATCTCAAGGTTGATGTCTTTCAGCGCCTGCACTGGCCCGTCGTTCGTTTCAAACGTCAGGCTCAGATTATCTGCTTTTATCACTGGTTGCTCGCTCACTGGCTGGCCTTTGTCTTAGATACCCGCAGGAATATTCATCGGATCGCGCTTTATCATGCGCGGTGAATTCAACGATTTCCACTTGCTCAGCGCCGTATGCGCAGATGGGAATGCAGGACGCGGCACAAACCGCCCACGACCTGGTTGTGGTTGCGAGTTCTTGCCCCACGCCCAAATCACATCGCCACGGCTCAGCGTGTAACGCGCGTTTGCCGTCACCTCGAACCCTTCGAACACATTGTAATCCAGCACCGAATGATGATTGCTCGGTGAAATCGTTTTGGAAATCTTCGGATCCCACACCACAATATCCGCATCCGCACCCTCTACAATCGCGCCCTTCTTGGGATAGATGTTCAGGATTTTCGCCACATTTGTTGACGTCACCGCAACAAACTCCTCTGGCGTCAGGCGGCCTTTTTCAACCCCTTCGGTCCACAACACGGGCATGCGTTCTTCCAACCCGTTTGAGCCGTTCGGAATGATTCGAAAATCATCACGCCCAGCGCGTTTTTGCTCCGTACTAAACGCCGCGTGATCCGTTGCAACCACTTGCAAAGACCCAGACTGCAAGCCAGCCCACAGGCTATCCTGATGGGATTTATTGCGGAACGGCGGCGACATAACACGGCGTGCCGCGTGGTCCCAATCTTTGTTGAAATACTCGCTCTCATCCAACGTCAAAAACTGCGCCAACGGCTCTCCGTACACACGCATGCCTTTCTGTCGTGCACGACGGATCGCCTCATGCGCCTGCTCACACGACACGTGCACAATGTACAACGGAACCCCTGCCGCATCCGCAATGGTGATCGCACGGTTGGCTGCTTCGCCTTCCAATTCGGGCGGGCGGGAATAGGCGTGACCCTCTGGCCCTGTGATCCCTTCGTTCATGTATTTCTCTTGCAGGATCGCGACCAAGTCGCCGTTTTCCGCATGCACCATTGGCAACGCGCCCAGCTCCTTACACCGTTGAAAAGACGCAAACATTTCGTCGTCTTCGATCATCAACGCGCCTTTGTACGCCATGAAGTGTTTGAACGAATTCACGCCCATTTCCACCGCCGTTTGCATCTCGGTATGAATCTGTTCGTTCCAGCCGGTGATCGCCATGTGATAGCCAATATCGCTGCAAATCTGCGGCGCGGACTTGCGATGCCACTCATTTATGCCATTCACAATCGAGCCGTCTTCGCCCGGTAGACAGAAATCCACCAGCATCGTTGTGCCGCCACAGGCCGCTGCCCACGTGCCGCTCTCAAACGTTTCGGCCGCCGTGGTCCCCATGAACGGCATTTCCAAATGCGTGTGTGGATCAATCCCGCCGGGGATCACATAGGCCCCCTCCGCATCAATATATTCGTCGCCCTTCAGGTCTTCACCAATCTCCTTGATGGTCTCCCCTTCGATCAAAACATCCGCTTTCCAAGCCCGATCCGCCGTGCAAACCGTCCCGCCTTTGATGACTTTGGTTGTCATGTGTTTTCTCCCTTTTGCGATCTGCTTAGATCAGTAACTTTTATCCACAAAGACTTCGGGATGGGGTTGTGGCAAGCGAGGTCAAGTTCTTTTGGGTCTTTGTCGAATGCTACCAAAACTCTTCCTTCATGAAAGCCCGACCCGAAATCTAATACTTCACCCTCACACCCAATCAGTTTCCAATAGTCTTCGTCTTTACACGTTCCTTTAGGAGTCAACGTGCTTCCATCGACCGTCGAAAGAACAACACGTTGGCTTAAGTCGAAAGCCAGTGCACTCACCCCACAACCTCCGCCGTTTCCAACACCGCATGCATCAGCACATCCGCGCCAGCCGCAGCCCAGTCCTTCGAAATCTCTTCCGCCTCGTTATGCGATAACCCATCCACGCAAGGGCACATCACCATCGCCGTCGGGGCCATGCGGTTGATCCAGCAGGCATCATGCCCCGCGCCAGACACCAAATCCCGATGCGTGTATCCTAACCGCTCCGCCGCATTGCGCACGGCTGTGACACAGCCCTCATCGAACTCAACAGGATCAAACCCACCGACCTTTTCAAACTCCACGCCCAGCCCCATGTCATCCGCAATTTTCTGCGCACCGACCCGAAACCGCGCGACCATGTCGTTGATCACATCCAACTGCGGTGATCTGAAATCGACGGTAAACACCACCTTACCGGGGATTACATTGCGCGAATTGGGCGACACGTCGATATGCCCCGCTGCGCCCACCGCATCGGGCGCATGGCTCCATGCAATTTCGTCCACCAACTCCAACATCCGCGCCAATCCCAGACCCGCATTTTTGCGCATCGGCATCGGCGTTGATCCCGTGTGCGCATCGCGCCCCGTGATTGTGACTTGGGTCCAATTCAACCCCTGCCCGTGGGTGACAACACCAACCTCGATGTTCTCTGCCTCCAAAATCGGACCCTGTTCGATGTGCAGCTCGAAAAACGCGTGCATCTTGCGCTCGCCAACGGGTTCATCACCGCGCCAACCAATCCGCGCCAGCTCATCGCCAAACGTCTTACCCTCGGCATCCTCACGGGCATATGCCCACTCTTCCGTATGCATCCCAGCAAAAACGCCAGACGCCAACATCGCAGGGGCGAACCGCGTGCCTTCTTCATTGGTCCAATTGGTCACTACGATGGGGTGCTTGGTTTTGACACCAAGATCATTGAGGGAGCGCAATATCTCAAGGCCGCCTAACACGCCAAGCACCCCATCGTATTTCCCGCCAGTCGGCTGCGTGTCCAGATGCGACCCCACATAAACTGGCAGCGCGTCAGGGTCCGTGCCCTCAAACCGCGCAAACATATTTCCCATTGTATCAAGGCCCATGGTACAGCCTGCCGCTTCGCACCAGTCTTGGAACAGCGCGCGGCCTTTGGCATCATCATCGGTTAGAGTTTGTCGATTGTTGCCACCCGCAACACCAGGGCCAATTTTGGCCATCTCCATCAAACTGTCCCACAGCCGATCCGCGTTGATCCGCATATTGCTTGCTGGTGCTGCCATGATCTCTCTCCCCAAAGTCGCTGGCCAAAAATCTTGCCACAGTCAATTCCTGACCGTATGGTCAAGACTATGGAGCCTTCCTGACCATTCGGTCAAGAATTTTCTGAGGAGCTGTTGGTTGAATTCAAACGTCACCCCTATTCGCAAACAAAATAAGCGTCGTGAAAACGAATTGGTTATTTTGCAGGCAGCCGAAAAAGTCTTTGCCGAGGCGGGGTTTGGCGGGGCCACCATGCAACTCATCGCCGATGTTGCAGGCCTGCCCAAAGCAAATGTTCACTACTATTTTTCCACCAAAGAAGAACTTTACCGCCAAGTTGTCTCCAATATTTTCGAAGTTTGGCTCGCCGCTGCAGGTACATTCGAGGCTGCCTCTGGCCCAGCCGAGGGAATCGGTGCCTACATCGACGCCAAGATGGAAATCAGCCGCACACACCCCGCAGGCAGCAAAGTTTGGGCATCCGAAGTCATGCACGGCGCGCCCATCATCCAAGATTACCTAGAGACAAAACTGGTCGCATGGACCAACGGGCGCATCGACGTCATCAATACATGGATCGCCGCGGGCCTGATGGATCCCGTCAGCCCACGCCACCTTTTGTACCTGATTTGGTCCTCCACCCAACACTACGCCGATTTTGGCCACCAAATCCAAACTTTGAACACAGGCACGCCCTTAACGGACGATGATTGGCAGGCCGCAAAAACTGCTGTAAAACAAATCATACTCAAAGGGATCGGCGTCAAAACCTGATCCGCATGTAATGGATTAAGTATGGCACGCGCAGCAGGCACCAAAGGTCAAACCCGCATACAACGCGAAAAGACCGAGCAAATCCTCAATGCCGCACTCAACGTCTTTTCCACCTACGGCTTTCGCGGCTCCACGATTGATCAGATCGCCATTGAGGCGGGCCTCTCAAAACCAAACATCCTCTATTATTTTGACGGCAAAGACACGATCCACGGCGTCCTTCTCGCCCGCCTTTTGGAATCTTGGCTTGAACCCCTCGAACACATGCAAGACAGCGACGATCCCATTTCCGAAATCTGCGCCTACGTGACCCGCAAACTGGAAATGGCCCGCGATTTCCCGCGCGAAAGCCGCCTATTTGCCAATGAAATCCTGCAAGGCGCACCCCACATCATCGACGATCTAACTGGCCCCCTGCGTGCGTTAACACAGCACAAAGCAGAGCTCATCCAATCGTGGATTACCGCAGGAAAAATCGCCCCCCTTGATCCACATCACCTCATCTTTTCGATCTGGTCCACAACCCAGCACTACGCGGACTTTGATGTCCAAGTGAACGCAGTGTTAGGCCCACAATCTAGCGATAGGTTTAAAAATGCCGCCGCCCACCTCGATCACATGTTCCGCGCGACCTTAAAACCTTAATGGGCAAACTCACGAACGCTTTCAAAAACCACTGGCAATTGCTGATCCTCATCGCGATCATTTTCACGTTTTGGCGCACCGCGCCCTTGCAACCGCTCCGCGTCTTGATCGTATTCCTTCACGAAGCGTCCCATGCTGCCGCCACCATTCTAACATGCGGCGAGGTCATATCTTTCACCGTCAATGCAAATGAGGGCGGCCAAGTTACCTCGCGCGGCGGCAGTCGCTTTATAGGCCTCACCGCAGGCTATCTCGGCTCCCTGCTCATCGGCGTTCTGTTTCTGATCATCGCAATCCGCAGCACTTGGGATCGCATTGCGCTTGCTTTGTTTGGCGCCACCCTTTTGGCCATCGCCGCACTCTATATCCGCGATATCTACGCTCTAACTTTCACAATTATCGCAGGCGTCGCAATGCTCGCCACGGCCCGCTTTTTACCAGCAAACGTCAGCGACCTCATCCTGCGCATCATCGGCCTCTCCAGCATGATCTACGTCCCGTTTGATATCTACAGCGACACGATCGCGCGTTCATCCCTGCGCTCAGATGCCAGAATGCTCGCTGAAGAATTTGGCGGCACAACCGTTATGTGGGGCATTCTCTGGCTCATCATCAGCCTGCTGGTCATCGCCGCCAGCCTACGAAATGGGTTAGGCGAAAACAGCAACATTACACTAAAAAGAACCGCCTCAAACAAGACGACCCTCTAGTTTTTCAATGTTCAAAAAATACCCAATTTACTCTGCTGCGCAGGTTCCAGGATTATTGGGATGCGTCGTCCAATCAGCAAAATCAGCCTCTACAACCTTACCCGTACGCTCATCCATTTGCCCAGGTTCAATCCGTTCCATCGTGATACAATTTTCCACAGGGCACACATTCACACACAGATTACACGCCACGCATTCATCGTCGATCACCTCAAACGTGCGATCCGCAGACATGGTAATTGCCTGATGTGAAGTATCTTCGCAGGCCGCAAAACAGCGTCCACATTTGATACAATCATCTTGGTTGATCCGCGCCTTGGCCACATAGTTCAGGTTCAGGTTCTGCCAATCAGAACAATTGGGAACCGCGCGGCCAACAACACTTGCCACACTTTCATGGCCCTTCTCGTCCATCCACTGACCCAGCCCAGAAATCATTTCTTCCACGACCTTAAATCCATAGGTCATCGCGGCGGTACAGACCTGCACATTGCCAGCCCCGAGCGCGATAAACTCGGCCGCATCCCGCCACGTGGTCACACCACCAATCCCCGAAATCGGCAGGTTCGCCGTCACGGGATTGCGCGCAATTTCAGACACCATCGAAAGCGCAATCGGTTTCACCGCAGGCCCACAATAGCCACCATGGGCACCCTTTGTGTCGATCATCGGTTCAGGCGCAAACAGGTCCAGATTCACGCTTGTGATCGAATTGATCGTGTTGATCAAACTCACCGCATCCGCCCCCCCCGCGTGGGCGGCCTCAGCAGGTTTGCGAATATCCGAAATATTCGGCGTTAGCTTCACAATAACTGGCATGCGCGTGTACTGTTTGCACCACCGCGTCACCATTTCGATGTACTCTGGCACCTGCCCAACAGCCGATCCCATACCCCGTTCCGACATTCCGTGTGGGCAGCCAAAATTCAGCTCGACCCCATCGGCCCCAGTTTCTTCAACCAACGGAAGGATCGTCTTCCACGCAGCTTCCTCGCAAGGGACCATCAACGACACAACAACCGCACGATCGGGGTAATCCCGCTTCACGGCCTTAATTTCACGCAGGTTTGTTTGCAGCGGACGATCAGTGATTAACTCAATATTGTTCAGCCCCAACAACCGCCGGTCCGCACCATAAATCGCGCCGTACCGTGGCCCGTTCACATTCACCACAGGCGGCCCTTCTTCGCCCAGCGTTTTCCAAACAACGCCGCCCCAGCCTGCCTCAAATGCACGCCGCACATTGTACTCTTTGTCCGTTGGCGGCGCAGAGGCCAGCCAAAACGGGTTCGGGGATTTAATACCAACAAATTCGCTTCTCAGATCAGCCATTGTTACGCTCCTTTACCCATCAATTTCGCATGAATATCCATCGCCGCATCACGGCCCTCGGCCACGGCGGTCACGGTCAGATCATCACCACCGAGCGCACAGTCACCACCTGCCCAGATACCATCCGCAGATGTTCGCCCGTCGCTGGTAACAACAATCTTGCCGCGTTCAATCTCCAACCCAGCATCCATCGTCAGCGTCTGGCCAATCGCTTTGAACACTTGATCCGCTTCGATCACAAACGTCTCGCCCGTTGGCTTCAACTCGCCGCCCGAACTGTCGGTGCGTTCAAACTCCACACCCGTCGCTTTGCCATTCCCGAGCACACGAACAGGTTGCGCGTTAAACGCGATCCGCACACCGTGACTTGTCGCCAAAACCTGCTCAAACTCTGATGCACCCATCGCGGATTTATCGCGCCGATAGGCCACCGTTACATCTTGCGCGCCTAGCAGCTTTGATTGCACCGCCGCATCAATGGCGGTCATCCCGCCGCCGATCACAACCACACGTCGCCCAACTGGCAACGCCGTTAAATCATCGGCCTGTCGCAGCTCTGCAATGAAATCCACCGCATCACGCACCCCGTCTTTGTCCTCACCTTCAGCGCGCAACGCATTTACACCGCCCAACCCAACGCCAAGGAACACCGCGTCGTATTCGCTTTTCAATCCATCGAGCGACAAACCATCGCCCAACGCCTGACCATATCGCATCTCGATGCCACCGATCTGCAACAACCAATCAACTTCATCCTGCGCAAATCCATCCACGGATTTATAGGCCGCGATGCCAAATTCGTTCAGCCCGCCACCTTTGGGCCGCGCATCATAAATCACGACGCTATGGCCTAACATCGCCAGCCGATGCGCCGCTGCCAAACCGGCAGGCCCAGCACCAACAACGGCTACCGCTTTACCCGTCGCGCCGGCACGCTCAAACGGGTGCACGCCAGCGTCCATTACTTTATCCGTCGCGTACCGCTGCAATTGCCCGATCAACACAGGCTTGCCCTCGGCCACTTCGCGCACACACACCTCTTCACACAGGGTTTCGGTCGGGCAAACCCGCGCACACATACCGCCCAAAATGTTCTGATCAAAAATGGTCTTCGCCGCAGATTCTGCCGTACCCGTCGCGATCTGTCGGATGAACAAAGGAATATCAATTGTCGTCGGGCACGCCGTCATGCACGGCGCGTCATGGCAGAAATAGCACCGATCCGCAGCAACCAACGCCTCGTGATCATCAAGCGGCGGATGCAAATCGCTAAAGTTATCCGCCAGCGCGTCAGCGTCCAAACGCCCCGCCACTACACCATTGGTATTCACTGAATTCGTCATGCCTAGTCCTCGTCCAACATCGGTAGACTCGACCCTTGCACAGGTTATTTTATTTATCAAATGGTAAATTTATCAAATGGTAAAAAAATGGGACCGCTAAAAGGCCCCACTCTCTCATTCCAAAATAGCGATTACTCGCTGTCCATGTCCCAACCCAAATGCTTGGCGACAGTAAAGATATCTTTATCCCCACGCCCACACATGTTCATCACTAGGATATGATCCTCGGGCAATGTTGGCGCCAATTTACGCACATGCGCCAGCGCGTGGGATGGTTCGAGCGCGGGAATAATGCCCTCAGTGCGACAGCTATACTGAAACGCCTCCAACGCCTCTGCATCCGTCACGCTCACGTACTCCGCACGACCAGATTCATGCAACCAAGAATGCTCTGGCCCGATCCCCGGATAATCCAAACCCGCAGAAATCGAATAGCCTTCCAAGATTTGACCAGCATCATCTTGCAATAAATACGTGCGGTTCCCGTGCAAAACACCCGGCTTCCCACCTGTTAGCGACGCGCAGTGTTCCATCTTATCATTCACACCCTTACCGCCCGCCTCTACGCCGATGATGCGCACGTCTTTGTCGTCCAAAAACGGGTAAAACAGCCCCATCGCGTTTGATCCGCCACCGATGCAGGCCACCAATGAATCGGGTAAACGGCCCTCGGCCTCCATCATTTGTTCGCGCACTTCTTTTCCGATAATGCTTTGGAAATCACGCACCATCGCAGGATACGGGTGCGGACCAGCAACCGTACCGATGCAGTAAAACGTGTCATCCACATAGGTTACCCAATCACGCAGCGCGTCGTTCATCGCGTCTTTCAACGTGCCCCGACCAGAGGTCACAGGCACAACTTCCGCGCCCAGCAGTTTCATGCGAAACACGTTCGGCGCTTGGCGCTTAACGTCATGCGCGCCCATGTAAACGATGCACTTCAACCCGAATTTCGCACAAACCGTTGCCGTGGCTACACCGTGTTGCCCTGCACCCGTTTCCGCAATAATCCGCGTTTTACCCATGCGCCGCGCCAGCAATATTTGCCCCAACACGTTGTTAATTTTATGTGCGCCTGTGTGATTCAGCTCGTCACGCTTGTAATACACCTTCGCGCCGCCCAACTCCTCGGTCACGCGGGATGCAAAATAAAGCGGGCTTGGCCGCCCAACATAGTGCTTCCACAGATGATCCATCTCGGCCCAAAAATCAGGATCAACTTTGGCCTTCTCGTACTCTGCTTCCAGATCGAGGATCAGCGGCATCAGTGTTTCAGAGACAAACCGTCCGCCAAAATCACCAAACCGCCCGTTTTCATCGGGTCTAGACATAAAAGAATTGAGCATATCGTTCATAAGATGGCCTCCAAGGGTGCAGTCCATGATCTAACCCGCCTCCCCTAAGGGGTAAAGACCCCAACACGGGTCAAAGACGAACATTTATCTAGATACCGCTCCATTGGGCAAAACGGTCTAACCCAATTTCCCCAAACGCGGCTCAATCCAAACTGTATTTGAACCCATTGTGGCTCACACTAAAGCCGACACCACGATAAAATCGCTCCGTCGCTTCGCGATCTTTATGCGCCACCAATTGCACAGCGCGACAGCCCAAACCACGCGCCCGCTCAAACGCGTCTTCGATCAGCAACTTACCAATACCTTGCCCGCGCAAATCACTTGCGACACGGACATCTTCAATCTGCCCACGCCGCAATCCATTTAGCGACAGCCCCTCAATTGCATTCAGCTGATACCCTGCCACAACGCGACCGTCTGTTTCGCCGACAACAATCACCGCCATCGGATCCGCAGCAACACGGCGAAACACATCCACATAGACTCCAGCCGCCGCCGTTTCCCGCGCCGCGCCGATCTCATCATCTTTTAACAAATCAACAAAATCTTTCACATCCGCCTCGGTGGCTCCGCGAAAGGTAATGCTCACGATTGAACCGCTTGCATGAACGCAGCAATCTTCGCCGCATCTTTCACACCCGGTGCACTCTCAACCGCGCTCGATAAATCCAGCTGCTGCGCGCCTGTAATCCGCACAGCTTCAGCAGCATTCTCGGCCGTTAAACCACCCGCCAACATCCAAGGAACCGCCCACCGACGCCCGCCAATCAAACGCCAGTCAAACGCCACGCCATTGCCACCCGGCAAATCTGCGCCTTTGGGCGCCTTAGTATCCACCAAAATCTGATCCGCCACCCGCGCGTATTCAGTCAGCTTCGGCAAATCGCTTTCATCGGCAACGCCCACCGCCTTCATCACAGGCAACCCGAAACGATCCTTAACTTGCGCCACACGTTCAGGCGACTCCGCGCCATGCAGCTGCAACATGTCTATCGGAACTTCCGCCAAAATCGCATCCAACTCTGCATCCGTTGCATTCACCGTTAACGCTACTTTGCAAACGCCATCTGCCACACCCAACGCTAATTCCCGCGCCAAGGGAAACGCTACATTTCGGGGGGATTTTTCAAAGAAAACAAACCCAACATAGGCCGCTCCCGCCCCGACAGCTGCATCAATCGTTGCAGGTGTAGACAAGCCGCAGATTTTAACTTTCATGTTTATGTCCTATTCGAACAGGCGCGCTGGAAAATTAAATGTTTACTCAATCAACGCCAGCACATCATCCGTCGACTCGCCAGATTTCGCCTTCAGAACCTTCACTTCGCGTTCCAGACGGTGCACTTCTTTGCCCTTTTTGGACAGGTCATGGCGGTATTTAAACTCGCGCATCCATTCCCAAACAAAGCCGATCAACAACCCCGCAACGATCCCCAAAAAGATCACCAAAAACAACGGCATCGTCAAACTGCCTGTCAGACCAAAAGGCGCGGCCAATTCATCAGGCATCAGGCGCAGCGTCACCATTTCGCGGTTCGCCAGCGCAACGATGATCAGCCCAAGACCGATCACTGCTAAAAACAAATATCGTATGTAACGCATCATCAGCCTCGTCCTATCTGCATCTTGCATGTAACGCCAAATTGCACAGATGCAAGACGCACGCCGCCTTAGCTGCCGTTTAAGCGATCACGCAACAATTTGCCGGTTTTAAAGAATGGCACATGTTTTTCGTCCACCTGCACAGATTCGCCCGTACGTGGATTGCGGCCAACCCTAGCATCGCGTTTTTTGACCGAAAATGCGCCAAACCCGCGCAATTCAACACGGTCGCCATCGGCCAATGCTTCGATAATTTCATTAAATACTGTAGAAACAATGCGCTCTACGTCGCGCTGGTACAAATGTGGGTTTGCTTCGGCAATTTTTTCCACGAGTTCCGAACGTATCATAAACTAATATCCTCCCAAGGTGCGGCCTTATACTGGCTCAGCTAACACAGGAGTTTACAGAAATTACTTTGCGATGGAATAGAGCCGTGGCCCTGATTTCCCTGAAATACGCTCTAAGGTGCCGTTTTTGAGCAGAAATTTTCCAACGGGTCCCAAAAACCCTCCCTCTTCATACTCCAGAACGTATTGATCAACAGGAAGCCCCTCTTCAACCGAATCGTGCGAATCGAGGTATTGTGTCGCCACATCAAAGCCGCCAATCGCATCAATCAGCCCTAGTTTCAGCGCCATTCGCCCTGTGAAAACGCCGCCATTTGCCACGTTATCCAGCTTTGCACCGCTCAATCCACGGCGTTCCTCCACCAGATCGCGGAACCAGATAAAACTCTCGTCAATCAAGGCCTGTTCCGCAGCGCGTGCCTCTGGCGATGTCTTGCGAAACGGCGATGGTCCGCCCTTGATATCGGATGATCGGATTGTCTGCATGGTCACGCCCAGTTTGGTCAGCAAATCAGACACATCAGGGTATTCCATGATCACACCGATGGAGCCCGTAATCGTATTGCCCCGCGCAATAATATGATCCGTGCCAATCGCCGCGATATACCCACCAGATGCGGCCACTTCGCCTAGCACCGAAACCACAGGTTTCTTTTCTGCGATCTTACGCAGACGTTCATACACCGCTTCGGACCCAACAGTTGTTCCACCAGGGCTGCTAATGGTCAGGATAAGGGCTTTGGCATTGTCGTTTTCCTCAACCTTTTTCAAGGTCGCCTCCAACACAGGATCATCATAAATGACACCCGTTAAATCCACACGCGCAATGTGATCTCCGAACCGTGGTCCGCCGCCAAACCACGCGCCGATAACGCCTAGTAAAACAAACACACCCAGCGTTACAAACACACCGCGCCAAAACGCAGAGCGGCGCCATTTCCGGCGCCGCTCTTCATAGAAATCGCGTTCAAGAGCTTCCATTGGTCTCTCCTTCCCGCAAATTCATTTTTACTCGTCGTCTTGACCTTTGAGGGCCGCGCCGAGGATATCACCCAAAGACGCACCAGAGTCAGAGGAACCGTACTGTTGTACCGCTTCTTTCTCTTCTGCAATCTCACGTGCTTTGATCGACAGACCAAGGCGACGTGTGGATTTATCAATGTTGGTTACGCGCGCATCAATGCTGTCACCAACCGAGAAACGCTCTGGGCGCTGCTCTGCACGGTCACGAGACAAGTCGGAACGACGGATGAATGATTTCATGCCTTCGTGCTCAACTTCGATGCCACCTTCTTCGATGGACGTTACTGTCACAGTCACAACCGCGCCGCGCTTAACGCCAGCTGTTGCATCTGCGAACGGATCGCCGTCCAACGCTTTGATGGACAAGGAAATACGCTCTTTTTCAGCATCAATGTCAGTCACAACCGCTTTAACGATGTCGCCTTTGGCATAGTCAGCCATAGCTTCTTCGCCAGAACGATCCCAGTCCAGATCGGACAAGTGAACCATACCATCGATATCGCCGTCCAAACCAACGAACAGGCCGAATTCAGTGATGTTCTTAACTTCACCTTCAACTTCTGTGCCAATTGGGAATGCAGTTTCGAAGTTCTGCCAAGGGTTGCCCTGCGTTTGTTTCAGGCCAAGGGACACACGACGCTTAACGCTGTCGATTTCCAGAACCATAACTTCAACTTCTTGCGAAGTAGAAACGATCTTGCCTGGGTGTACGTTCTTCTTGGTCCAAGACATTTCAGACACGTGAACCAAACCTTCAACACCGGCTTCCAGCTCAACAAATGCGCCGTAATCCGTGATGTTAGTAACGCGGCCCATGTGAACGGATTCAAGTGGGTAACGTGCTTCAACATCGCCCCAAGGATCGTCCTGCAGCTGTTTCATGCCAAGGGAGATACGGTGGGTTTCTTTGTTGATCTTGATCACCTGAACTTTGATCGTTTCACCGATTGTCAGGATTTCAGATGGGTGGTTCACACGACGCCATGCCATGTCAGTCACGTGCAACAGGCCGTCTACACCGCCCAGATCGACGAATGCGCCGTATTCAGTGATGTTCTTAACAACACCGTCGACTGTTTCGCCCTCGGACAGGTTACCAACGATTTCTGCGCGCTGTTCTGCACGAGATTCTTCAAGGATAGCACGACGAGAAACAACGATGTTGCCCCGACGACGGTCCATTTTCAGAACTTGGAACGGCTGTGCCATCCCCATCAATGGGCCCGCATCGCGTACAGGGCGTACGTCCACTTGGGAGCCTGGCAAGAACGCAACCGCGCCGCCCAGATCCACAGTGAAACCACCTTTAACACGACCAAAGATTGCGCCTTCAACGCGCTCTTCTGCTTCGTATGCTTTCTCAAGACGATCCCAAGCTTCTTCACGACGTGCTTTGTCGCGTGAAATAACCGCTTCACCTTTCGCGTTTTCAACACGTTCGAGGTAAACCTCTACGTTGTCGCCAACTTCGATTTCTGGTGGCTGGCCTGGGGCCGCAAATTCTTTAAGGTCAACACGGCCTTCCATTTTGTAGCCGATGTCGATGATCGCTTGGCCGGCTTCAATCGCCAGTACCAAACCTTTTACAACCGAACCTTCGTCCGGTGTGTCAATTTCAAAGCTCTCAGCTAAGAGGGCTTCAAAGTCTTCCATTGTCGCGTTAGCGCTCATATTTGTATCCTTACAGTCGTTTTTTCTGGCCGCGCGGTTGGTCCCACGGGTCTTTGGGTTTCATTACCCGTGACAAACAAAATGAGTTTCGCTCAAACACACAAAGGGCCGGAGATTTCCAGCCCTGCTCAACTCATCGGCGTTATACCCGCCACCGCTTGTCACGATTGACGCGCGTATATGGGGAATCACGCCGGAGGGCAAGAGAAATGAGGTTAATCCGTTACCCGTCCCGACCCGGTTCTTTTGGATCAGCCGAAAACAACGCGATCTTGTTTCCCTGCGGGTCGCGAAGATAACTCACATAAAAATGCGGCCCGTAGGATGCACGGAAATTGGGCTGGCCCTCGTCCGCTCCGCCAGCAGCAAGGGCAGCAGCATGAAGCATGCGAACTTGGCTTTGACTGGTCGCCTCAAATGCGACCATGGCTCCGTTCCCTGCCGACGCTGGGCCACCATCAAAGGTCGGCTTAACATAGAAATCGGGTGAAACAGGCGCCTGCCCATCGGGCACAGGCAGCACGTAACTCAGACCCTCAGGCCCCTCCGTCAGCCCATAACCGAGCGCGGGCAAGAACGCCGAATAAAACCGTTTCGCGCGCGCGATGTCATCAGCACCGACAGTGACGTAAGCAATCATTCTGGATATTCCTTATTGCGATCTTGGCACATGTTTACTGCATTTTTGGTACGCAACAAACTGTAACTCACAAAAAAGCCCCCCCGACCAGAAGGGGTGCTCCATTTCTTATTCCAACACGCTTAGTGGTCGTAGCGTTTAATCTCACCACTTGCCAAACGCGCCTTATAGCTCAGCATTTCGCGGCGCACGATTGGCGCTAGGAAATACAATCCCAAAATATTTGGCACACAGATCAAGAACACCAACGCATCCGAAATATCCAAGATTGGCCCAAGCTGCACCATGCACCCAAGGGCAACAAACGCACAGAAGATCAGCTTATAAATCGTCTGTCCCAACTGCGCTTCACCAAACAAATAGGTCCAGCCCTTCAGCCCGTAATATGACCAAGAGATCATGGTCGAGAACGCAAACAACAGCGCCCCAAAGGCCAGTGGCACTGGGAACCAGCTAATCTGGCGCTCAAACGCTGCAGAGGTCATCGCAACACCTGTCGCATCGCCCGCAAAGTTTGGATCCGCAACTTGGCTTGTTCCAATCACCAACGCCGTAATCGTACAGATTACGATGGTATCAATGAACGGCTCTAGCAAAGAAACGTAACCTTCCGTAACCGGCTCAGGTGTGCGAACCGCTGCGTGTGCGATTGATGCAGAACCAATGCCCGCCTCGTTTGAGAACACCGCCCGTTGAAAGCCGATGATCAATGCGCCAATTGCACCGCCTTGAACACCAGCACCCGTGAACGCGCCCGAAAAGATGTTGCCAATCGCGGCAGGAATAGAAGCGTAGTTCATCAAGATCACGATGATCGCAAACAGGCAGTAGAAAATCGCCATGAACGGAACAACCTTTTCGGTCACACGCGCGATGGATTTGATCCCACCGATGATCACTGCAAACACAACAATCGCCAGTATCAAGCCAACCAGCCACCCCAAGCCATCCAGCGCACCACCTGCAACTGTGTTCAGCTGCACATAGGCTTGATTGGATTGGAACATGTTGCCGATGCCAAGCGCACCAATGAAAATACAAATGGCATAAAACGTGCCCATGAACTTACCAAAGCCAGCCATGCCGCGCTCCTCAAAGCCCTTTTTCATGTAATACATTGGCCCACCCGAAACGGAGCCATCAGGGTTTTCGTTGCGATATTTCACACCAAGCGTACATTCCACAAACTTGGTCGACATGCCCAGAAACCCAGCGACAATCAGCCAGAAGGTTGCGCCCGCGCCGCCAATTGTAACCGCGACAGCTACACCGCCGATGTTACCGATCCCAACTGTGCCAGAAACCGCAGTTGCCAGCGCCTGAAAGTGTGAAACCTCGCCAGGGCTGTCTGGATCAGCGTAATCGCCACGCACCAAATGAATGGCGTGTTTAAACCCGCTGACGTTCACAAATCCCATGTAGAACGTAAAGAAAACCGCACCGATCACCAGCCACAGCACCACAACAGGTAACTGCGCTCCAAAGAGCGGAATTTTAAAGAATACAAAACTGCCAATAGCCGAGGCAATGGGCGCAGTTGCTTGGTTAATCGCGTCATCAAATCCTGCATGTGCAGGCAAGGAATACAGAAAAACCGCTATCAAAGTTACAAATAATCTATTCATAATAGTCCCTCATTTTCGTTTGAGTTTTGGGTCTTTGGCACAGGCCAGACCGTTTAGGGTACAACGACAACTGGTACAGGTGACGTTTGGACAAGGTTGCCAGCAACGCTGCCAAACAGCAGGGATTTGATTCCAGATTGCCCACGACGCCCAATAACGATCTGCTGGACACCATGCTTTTCCGCCAGCTTGATCAGCGTTTCAGCAGGTGGCCCATGGCGCACTACGGTTTCACATTCGATCCCTTCCGCCTTCAACAACGCGGCCGCAGGTTCAACCACACTGGATGTCGCGCGTTCAATTTCTTGCTCGCGGCGCACATGGCGTTCTGCGTTTTCTTCGGGGGTATTGAATGAATAGGGCGACCACTCGATCACATAGGTCACAATCAGTTTGGCACCGCCTAACTTGGCCCGCTCACTTGCGTACTGCAAAGCGCGGTTGCCTCCCTCGCTTCCATCTACTGCTACTAAGACTGAATTCGACATTTCGTTCCTTTCCCTGTTTGATGACACGGAGGAACTCGAGCATTGGTAGAGCGAAAGTTCTACTTGCAACCGTAGTGTTGATTAATTTCGCATTTATGGCAAGTTTTTCGTATCGGAGCCCGAATACCTCGCTACAATTCTTGCCCCTTCTTGCGCAATTCTTCAAACAATTCTTGGTAAATTTCGTTGCTATCCCCGCCACCAAATACCTGTGCGCCACCTGAGTAGGCCTGCCCATAGGTCCTTGCCACATTGATCGTTTGCACCAACGCCGACAGCAATTGATCCTTTTTCAGCGGCGATAACGGATGAATAAACACACCCCACAACCGCCCCTGTGCCACCGCGTAACGCGCATCTAGCGCACTGTCGAAATTGGCTTGCAGCACCCGCAGCAACTCGCCCTGCGTCATGCCCTCTGCAGACCGAATAGGCACCATCGCCCGCATTCGATCCGCCGCAGAATCCGCGATCACGATCACAGGAATACCAGCCAACGTCATTTCAATCGCATTTTGTGACGCGCGCGCATCGGGATCGATTGTTAACAAAATTTCGCCCATCCGCGCCATGGTCATCGGCGGTTCAACGTCTTGTGCTTGGGCAGCCCCCACACTGGCAAGAACTGCCACTAAAATTAGGAAAACACGCATGATCAGACCTTTCAGATAAGGAGTCTCCCAACCTTACCCCAGCCCCGCCAAATCCAAAATGAAGTTTAGGTGATTAGGCGCGCGCCGTATCCACTGCCTCTATCGCGGCGGCAATTGCAGCCTCGATCGACATTTCCGACGTGTCCAAAACAACGGCATCTGACGCCGCTGCCAAAGGCGCAACATCGCGTTCGCTGTCGCGTGCATCACGGGCTTTTACGTCTTCCAGAACTGTCTCAAAATCTGTTTCTTCGCCCCGCGCCGCCAATTCTTTGAACCGCCGCTCCGCACGGATTTCGGCACTTGCTGTTACAAATAATTTCACATCCGCATTCGGGCAAATCACCGTGCCAATATCGCGCCCATCCAAAACAGCCCCGCCAGAACGCGCAGCGAATTCGCGCTGAAACACGACCAACGCTTCACGTACTTCTGGAATAACCGCAACTTTGCTCGCCGCTTGCGCCACGGCTGCCGTGCGCAGATCATCGCGTTCCAAATCCGCAATATCCACTTGCGTCGCCAATGCAATTACGGCTGCTTCATCCAACGCCGGTCCGATTTTTTCAAGCGCCACGCGGCCAACAACACGATACAGCAACCCCGTGTCCAAATGCGCAAACCCAAACCGGTCCGCTACGGCTTTTGAAACGGTGCCTTTACCTGCTGCTGCAGGCCCATCTATCGCGACTATAAAACTCATTGGCCAAACTTTCGGCTAAAATGTGATCCCTGCGCAGACTTTACCCAAGCCAGCATCAAATGGGAATTCGTAATCTGCTTAATGATTGTCGCGGCTGATTTGCGCACCCAAATTCCCCATCAGATCATTAAAGATCGGAAAGCTGGTCACAATCGCGCCGCCATCATCCACGGACACAGGTTTTTTTGTTGCCAACCCCATGCACAAAAAGGACATCGCAATGCGGTGATCCAGATGGGTTTTCGCGGTGCCACCGCCTTCAACATCGCCCTCGCGCCCGTGCACGATCATGTAATCTGGCCCATCTTCAACCGTAACGCCCATCGCACGCAAGCCGACAACCATCGCATCAATACGGTCACATTCTTTCACACGCAGTTCAGCAACACCGCGCATCACAGTTTTACCTTTGGCAAAAGACGCGACAACCGACAGGATCGGGTATTCATCAATCATGCTTGGCGCACGGCTCGGTGGCACTTCGACGCCGCTCAAAGAACTGGCCTTAACCCGTAAATCCGCAACGGGTTCGCCGCCTTCTTCGCGACGGTTTTCAAACGCGATATCCGCACCCATTTCCACCAACGTATCAAACAGTCCAGCCCGCGTCGGGTTCAACCCAATGTTGGGCAACACAACTTCAGACCCTTCAACGATCAACGCCGCGCAGACAGGAAACGCAGCCGATGACGGATCACGCGGCACTGCGATTGTCTGGGCAACCAACTCCGGCTGTCCCTGCAAGGTAATCTCAAACCCTGCAGCGGTTTTCATCGTTTCAACTTGCGCCCCAAACCCGCGCAACATGCGCTCTGAATGGTCCCGCGTCGCCTCGCGCTCGATCAAAACCGTTTCACCCGGTGCATTCAGCCCCGCCAGTAAAACTGCCGATTTAATCTGCGCCGACGCATGTGGGCTGGTATAACGCACAGGCACAGGATCAGCCGCGCCCACCATCGTTAACGGCAACATTCCCTTTGTCCGCCCAACAGATTTCGCGCCAAACAGCGCCAGCGGCTCGGTGATCCGTCCCATCGGGCGTGAGCGCAAACTCGCATCCCCCGTAAAGGTCGCAGTAATCGGCGAGGTCGCCATCGCCCCCATAATCAGGCGCACACCCGTGCCTGCATTCCCGCAATCAATCACGTCCTCAGGTTCTGCAAATCCGCCAACACCCACACCGTGAACGGACCACGCCTGCTCTCCCGTGCGCGTGACCTCGGCCCCAAAAGCCGCCATCGCATTGCCGGTATCCAGAACATCCTGCCCTTCCAGCAATCCCGTGATCTTCGTCTCTCCAACAGACAAAGCGCCTAGAATAAACGAACGGTGCGAAACCGATTTATCACCGGGAATAACAGCTGTCCCCTTCAAGGGTCCGCCTTTACGAGACGTCATTGGAATGGGATCACCGTGACCAGACATTACACTTACCTTCATGTTGCTTACACGCAGCTATAGCCGCCCTAACAAAAGAACGCCACGCCCAGCTTCTTTTGTCTTCAAATACACAAAAACTACGCTCTCAAACCTTGCGAAACGTCATATAATGCGCCGTGCGACCCTCGCGAAACGCCTTCTGCTCATAGCGCGTGGAAATCCAATCACTCCACGGCTCACGCCAATCGCTTGGCCGCTCTGCCAACCACTCAAACCCGTGATTTGGCACCTGCTCCATCGTTTGGCGCACGTAATCCGGGATATCCGTCGCCACCCGAAACTCTGCCCCCACCTTCAAACACTTGGCCAACGGCTCCAAATGTTCTGGCGTCACAAAACGCCTGCGATGATGGCGCGATTTCGGCCACGGATCAGGATACAGCAAAAACGCTTTATCAATCGAACGCGCTGGCAAAACATCCATCATGTCGCGCGCATCACCGGGATGCACAGCCATGTTCGTCACACCCGCCTTGCGGATTTTCCCCAATAACGTTGCCACACCATTGATATACGGCTCACAGCCAATGATACCCACATCTGGGTTTTCCGCGGCCTGATGAACGATATGTTCACCCCCACCAAACCCGATTTCCAACCAAACAGGCTTGTCGCCAAACAACGCAGCCAAATCCAACGGCGTGCGATCAGGGTTTTCATCCCACGTCACGCCTTTGGGCGCCAACCCATCCAAATCTTCCGCCAAATAGCGCTCATGGGATTGGTGCAAACCCTTGCCCTTGATCCGCCCATAAAAATTACGCCAAGGCGCACCCGATGTGTGTTTTTCTCTCATGCGAAGGCCCCTAATTGAAAAAGGCTCCAGATACAATCCAGAGCCTTTAATATTCGGTGTGCAGGTTTCAGCCCGCGATCATGATCAAACCGCTTTTTTCAGCGCCTCAACCAGATCAGTTTGCTCCCAGCTGAACCCACCATCTGCCGTCGCTTCGCGGCCAAAGTGGCCATAGGCCGCCGTGCGTGCATAAACTGGGCGGCGCAATTGCAGGTGCTCGATAATGCCGCGCGGGGTCAAATCCATCGCTTGCGCAACGGCTTGTTCAATCGCGCTTTCGTGCACTTCGCCCGTGCCATGCGTGTCGCAATAAATCGATAGCGGCTTGGCCACACCAATCGCATAAGACAACTGGATCGTGCAGCGTTTCGCCAAACCAGCCGCAACGACGTTCTTGGCCAAATACCGCGCCGCATAGGCCGCAGAACGGTCAACTTTGGTCGGATCTTTGCCCGAAAACGCACCGCCACCGTGTGGGGCCGCGCCGCCGTAGGTATCGACGATAATTTTACGACCCGTCAAACCAGCATCCCCGTCAGGGCCACCAATCACAAACTTACCAGTCGGGTTCACGTGCCATTCTGTTTCGCCAGAAATCCAACCATCAGGCAGGGTCTTGCGAATGTAGGGTTCCACAACGTCCTGCACATCTTTGGACGACATGTTTTCATCCAAATGCTGTGTGGACAAAACAATCGACGTCACACCAACGGGTTTGCCATCTTCATATTTCACCGACAACTGCGATTTCGCATCTGGGCCAAGTTGCGGCAAATCACCAGCATGGCGGGCCTCGGCCAAATTGCGCAGGATCGCATGGGAATACTGGATCGGCGCTGGCATCAATTCTGGAGTTTCAGAACAGGCATAACCAAACATAATACCCTGATCACCCGCACCGTCATTATCAACACCCTGCGCAATATGCGCAGATTGTGGGTGCAGGTGGTTTTCCACGGACATATATTTCCAGTGAAAGCCTTCTTGTTCATAACCGATATCTTTCACGCATTCGCGCACGATATCCTCGACACCTTCCATAAACGTGCCCAGTTTTTCTTGAGTAGAAAGCCCAACTTCGCCGCCAATCACAACACGGTTGGTCGTAGCAAAAGTTTCGCAGGCAACACGTGCCATTTCTTCTTCGGTCAGGAATGCATCAAGAATTGCATCTGAAATACGGTCACAAATTTTATCTGGGTGGCCCTCAGAAACGGATTCCGAAGTAAAAAGGTAGTTTTGGCGAGACATGAAAACGCTCCAATTATGTTAAATCGCCACGTCAGGAAGCCGTTGGGGCGAAGGTTCAATTTTGTCTAGTCGGGCGGCCCAATTGGGTCAATCATTTAATCCGTCAATGGTTGACAGCTGTTCCTCTTTTGTCGCAACTCTATGGCCTTGCATAATGACGATCGCGATTAAGAATAACGCGCCGTACCACCACGGCAACTCCCCCATTTTCGAATAAAACGTTGCGGGCAAAGGCTCGGGCAAGGCCACATCCAAGAACCCATCCGTATTCAACGGCACAGATGCAATCACGCGCCCGTAAGGATCAATCATGCCCGAAACACCTGTGTTCGCAGCCCGCGCCACGGGTAAACCCTGTTCAATCGCCCGCGCGCGCGCCTGAACCAAATGTTGATAGGGCCCTGAAAACTCGCCGTACCACGCGTCATTTGTTAGGTGCAGCAACCACTCTGGCCGCGCCCCTTTGACCTGCGCCAAACCAGGGAAAATCGCCTCGTAGCAGATCATCGCAAGATACGCAGGCAATCCATCGGCTTTGACAATTCGTGGCCCAGTCCCCGCTGCAAACCCCATTTGATTCACATCCGCAAAGCCGAAAATCCCGAACTGCGCGGCGATATTCGCAAACGGAATGTATTCCCCAAACGGAACCAAATGCGATTTGTCGTAAATCGCAACCTCTGCGCCAGTCGCATCAAAATGCACCATCGAATTGTACATCACACCATCAACAGATCGCTGAACGCCGCCGATAAACTGTGCATCGCCCACCGCGTCGCGCAACAATTCAAACCCACGTTCATTTGTGCCCCACCGAAACGGCAGTGCAGTTTCGGGCCAAATAACCGCATCTACCGCGCTGCCATCGCCTTTGGATAACGCCAGCCCGCGCTGGAAAAACACCGCCATATGATCTGGATGCCACTTTAAATGCTGTGGCGCGTTCGGTTGAACCAATCGCACCGTCACATCACGCAAAGGCGCATCGCGCGTTGGCGCGAAATTCTGCCCTGCCAGCCAAATGCCGACAATTCCGACAGCCATCATTCCGCCACGCGCAACGCGCCACGGAAAAACCATCGGCAACACGCCCAGCGCCACCGTGATCATGCCCAAACCATGCGGCCCAACCCACGCGAGCAGCTGAAACACAGGCGTTTCAGACCAAACATAGGCCAGCAACCCCCAAGGAAATCCTGTGAAAATATGCGCCCGTGCAAATTCTGCCAAGGTCAGCGCAACCACCAGCGAAACCAACCGCGTCACGCCTTGCGCGCGCGCCGCAAACCCAAATGCCACTGCCCAAAACAGCGCCAATCCAGCTGACAGAAAAATCAACGCAAACGGCGCCATCCAGCCGTAAACCTCTGGTTCAACGAAAAACGGTTCTACAATCCAAAACATCGAGCCTGCAAAATAGGCCGATCCCGCCAACCAACCGAGGCGAAACCCAGCCCAAGCCGAAGGCGCACGCACCAACAGCGCGGCCAAAACAGGCAACCCCAAAACAACGCCGACAGGTATGGAAACAGGCGCATGGCCCAACGCCAACAATAATCCCGCGATAATCGTTAAAAATCGCCCCAACCATTTGCGGCGTGAATTAGCCACTGACAGGGTCGCGCGTCACACGCAGACGCTTGATCCGTCTTGGATCAGCATCCACAATTTCAAACTCAATGCCGCTTGGGTGGGGAACAATCTCGCCCTTGGCGGGCACGCGGCCTGTTAGCATAAACACCAAGCCACCCAGCGTATCGACTTCTTCGTCGTCCGTATCTGCAAGTGATCCCATGCCAAACGCAGCCTCGAACTCTGTTAAAGACGCACGCGATTGCGCCAAGAACACACCGGGTTTTTCCTCAACCCACATCGCGTCCTCTTCGGTGTCGTGTTCGTCTACAATTTCACCCAGCACAGTTTCGACCAAATCCTCAATCGTCAGCAATCCGTCAACGCCGCCGTATTCATCAATCACCAACGCCATGTGAATGCGATCCGCCTGCATCTTTTGCAGCAAAACCCCAATCGTCATGCTTGGTGGCGCATACAGCAACGGGCGCATCGTGTCTTTCATCGAAAACTTAGAGTTGCTTCCGTTGAATCCATATTTCAACGCCAAATCCTTAAGGTGAATAAACCCAACAGGATTGTCCAACTGGTCCGAGAAAACCGGCAAACGCGAATAGCCGCTGTCTTTGAACACCTCAACAAGCGCTTCAAGGCTGGTGGCCTGCGCGACAGCTGTGATATCGGCGCGCGGAATCGCGGCGTCCTCCAAACGCATACTGTTCAGATTACCCAAATCGCCCGTCGGCAGATGCGACGGCTCCATAATATCTGGTGTCTCAATAGGTGCTGGTGCTTTTGTGCCCCCAAACATGCGTTTAAAAAAACTGCCCGTTTGGCTGCTGTCTTCAAGCTGCGCGCTTTGCGCCGCTCCAGAAGATCCTTCGATTGTGTCGCCCATGGCTCCTATCCAAAAAATGCGCCGATCATTGGCGCAATGCTAATATGGGTCTGCAATGCCCAAAGATTCAAGTAGATTTGTCTCCAAACCCTCCATCCGTGCCGCATCTGCATCGGTTTCATGGTCAAAGCCAAGCAGATGCAGGCAAGAATGCACTAACAAATGCGTAAGATGATCCTCGAACGCGATTTTTCCAGCCTCTGCTTCGCGTTTGCAGGTGTCATAAGAAATCGCGATATCGCCCAATTCGCTGTCCATCGGGTTCGACGTAATATCAGGCGGCGGTGCAGGCGCATCCCCCGCGTTTAGCGGCGCCAATTCATGCATAGGCCAAGACAAAACATTTGTCGGAAGCGTGCGGCCACGAAACTCCTCGTTTAACTCGGCAATGCGGGCATCATCGCAGGCCAAAACAGACACTTCAAAACCCTGCCCGCTGATCCCTTGGTCCTCAAACACTGCGCTGAGCGCGCGATTACACAGCGGGGTCAGCTTGACGCTGTCCCAGCGTTCATCCTCGATCAATACATCTATGGAGGCTGGCATTAACCAGGCTTCTTTGCGTGCTTGTCATAGGCTTTGATGATCTTTGCCACCATCGGATGGCGCACCACATCTTCGGCGGTGAACTTGGTCATGCCAACGCCCGGAACACCCGCCAAAACCCGTTCTGCCTCGTTCAACCCGCTTGGCACACCGCGCGGCAAATCGCACTGCGTGGTGTCGCCCGTGATCGCCATCTGGCTGCCTTCGCCCATCCGCGTGAGGAACATTTTCATCTGCATCGTTGTGGCATTCTGCGCTTCGTCCAGCACCACAAACGCGTTCGATAACGTGCGCCCGCGCATGAACGCCAGCGGTGCAATCTCGATCCGCTTTTCCTCGATCAGCTTTTCCACCTGTTTGGCAGGCAGGAAATCGTTCAACGCATCATAGAGCGGCTGCATGTACGGATCGACCTTGTCTTTCATATCACCTGGCAAAAATCCCAACCGCTCGCCCGCTTCCACCGCAGGGCGCGACAGCAAAATACGATCCACATGGCCCTCAATGAACATCGAAACACCAGCCGCCACAGCCAGATAGGTTTTACCAGTTCCCGCTGGCCCCAAACCAAACACCAACTCGTTTTTAAACAGGCTTTTGACATAGGCTTTCTGCGTAAGCGTGCGCGGTTCAACCGTCTTTTTGCGCGTGCGAATTTCGTACCCGCCACCTGGAAACATCTCGGTCTGATCGCCCTTCAGACGCTCTGCATCTTGGGCAGGCTTGCCCATGCGAATGGCCGCATCCACATCGCCTGGCTCCACGTCGCGACCCTGTTCCAAACGCAGGTACAACCCCTGCAACGCCTCTACCGTGCGCGCAGTGCCTTCTTCATCGCCCAGAATATCAACCTCGTTGCCACGGCGCACAATTTGTACACCGAGGGCGGATTCAATATGGGTAAGGTTCTTGTCAAACTCGCCGCACAGATCAATCAGCAGGCGGTTGTCGGGGAAATTCAAACTGGTTTCGGGGGCCGTAGCCGTGTCCGTTGGGGCGGATGTCGCCAATGAACGCTCCTATAGGTTAAAAATGCGTCGTTTGTTGAATGGTGCAAAAAGCCACTCAAACGCGCAAGAGGCAATTCCACCAATTAACCAAGTTTCCAAATAAAAAGGCCGACGAAATCGCCGGCCCTTTAAAATCTATGTCAGCGAGGCCCTAGATTGGGTCGCGCTTGCCACCTTTAAAGTTGCCAACGGCCGTGGTCGGAGGCGCGATACCAGAACAAACTGGTTTGCCATATTTGTCCAAACGTGCGGACAAGTAACCCTCAACACCATCGTCGATGATCCAGTGGTCACACCCTGTCGGGTCAACCCAGATACCTGCCGTCAATTCGCTCACAGAGTGGGAATCAATGCCACGGTCGATGGTTTTGTTGGCTTTGTCGCCCGAACACCCAGCTACAGCCAGAACCGTGCCCAAAATCGCGATGCTTACTTTGATTGTCATAATACTACTCCTCAACGCACGCAGGTGATTTCAACGCGGCGGTTTTTCTTCATACCGTGTGCTGAACCGTTTGATGCAACTGGAACACGCTCGCCGTACCAACGTACTTGCGCCCGTTTGCCAGCTTGATTTGCCACACGCGCAACTGCTTTCGCGCGACGCTCTGAAAGACGCATGTTATAGGCATCTGATGCGCGGCTGTCGGTGTGTCCATCAATGATGAACGCCGTAGCGTTTGCACTTGCAAAGAATTCCATCAGGCGTTTACGGCCCCAAGAATTGATTGCTGCTTTGTCTGTTTTCAACAATTGGTCGCTGTTCATGACGGCGCAAGGGTTGCCACGGCGACAAACTGGGATGCCATCGCGTGTTACGTGCGGAGTCATGTAGCCTTCGACGCCATCGTCCATCACCCAGTGCTCGCATCCATCTGGATCAACCCAAACACCTGGCACGTAACGGTCTCCGGCAGCTTGTGTGGATTTACGTACAACGAATTCATCCGCCGCAACGACGGAACCCGCAATCACAAGACACCCGACTGCTGCTGCAATCAATTTAACAGATCGGTTAAACACTGGAACTTCCCTTCACATCCAACTTTTATAGCTTGGGCCGCGCTCTTTCGGCGCGTCGCCTTTTAATACTCTGTAAACGTATCAAGATTCTACAGATTGTGAGGTCTTAATTGCCAACCACTAGGTCTAGATTGCGAAACAATCCTAGGTGGCTAGCGCCAATTGGTTCCAATTTGTATAAAATCGGGGTGACTTTGGGTCACTTGGCGATTTCAGCCGCCAAAGAGTTGCGTTCGGAATGCAGAACTTTAGCGTGAACAATTGTGCCCACTTGCTCTGGTTTTGCATCCATGTGAACCGCGTGTAAAAACTCTGACTTACCAATCATTTGGCCGTCCATTCGGCCTGGTTTTTCCAAAAGAACAGGCAGAGTTTTTCCAATCATCGACTTTTGGAAATCCATTTGATGTTCGCTTAGCAGGGCCTGCAAACGGGCCAAACGCTCTACTTTTTCGGCCTCATTCACGTCTTCCCGCTCCGCCGCTGGGGTGCCTGGACGGGGTGAATATTTAAACGAATAGGCTTGGCCATATCGCACAGTGCGACACAACTCTAAGGTATCTTGAAAGTCTTTTTCGGTCTCTCCGGGGAAGCCAACGATGAAATCCCCTGACAATGCGATGTCGGGGCGAACCGCGCGAATCTTCTCAATTAGTGCCAAATACTCCGCCGCTGTGTGCTTGCGATTCATCGCTTTTAAGATCTTGTCGCTGCCCGCCTGAACAGGCAAATGCAGGTACGGCATCAGCTTTTCACACTCACCGTGTGCGTCGATCAAATCCTGCGACATATCGTTGGGATGGGATGTGGTGAACCGAATGCGTTTCAGTTCGTCAATCTTAGACAGCTCTTGGATCAGCTGCGCCAATCCCCATTCTTTGCCATCCCGCTCGCCGTGATAGGCATTCACATTTTGGCCCAGCAAATTGATCTCGACCACACCACGTTCAACCAGATCATGTGCTTCTTCGATAATTTGGTTAACAGAGCGCGATACCTCGGCGCCCCGCGTGTAGGGCACCACACAGAAATGGCAGAACTTATCGCAGCCTTCTTGCACGGTCAGAAACGCCGATGGCGCGCGGCGTGCTTTGGGGCCACGCGCACCGGCTTTGGGCAGGTGATCGAACTTATCTTCCATCGGAAATTCTGTATCAACCAGCAACGCGCCCGTGCCGACCTTGGCTTCCATCTCTGGCAAGCGGTGATAGGCCTGCGGCCCGACAACCAAATCCACCATCGGCTGGCGTTTGATAATCTCTTCGCCCTCGGCCTGCGCCACACATCCCGCAACACCGATCTTCAAATCGGGATTCTTTTCCTTAAGCGGACGATATTGCCCCAGCTGCGAATAAATCTTCTCGGCGGCTTTTTCGCGAATGTGACAGGTGTTCAGCAGGATCATATCCGCATCATCCGCTGTCTTCGTTTCCACGTACCCGCTTTCGCCCAGCGCCGTAACCATGCGCTCGCTGTCATAGACATTCATCTGACAGCCATAGGTTTTCACAAACAATTTTTTGGGTTCAGTCATGAGTTCATACCGCTAAAACGCGCAAAGCCTGCGTCACGCGCAGGCCTTACACACATTCATCATTAGGGGCAACGGCCCCAAGCTCTGCCTTAACGGCTACGACCCAAGCCGCTGGCCTTGGCCAATTCCTGGCGTTTGATCGCATAATTTGGTGCAACCATCGGGTAATCCGCGGGCAGGCTCCACTTTGAACGATACTCTTCTGGTGACAAATCGTATTTCGTTTTCAAATGTTTCTTCAGCATCTTGAACGACTTGCCGTCTTCTAGGCAAATGATGTGATCGGGCGTTACGCTGTCTTCGACGGCGACCGCAGGTTTTGTTGTCAAGGCACGTGTACCGCCCGCACGGCACAATTCCACGACCTTTGCGTGAACCGTATCCATGATGTCCGAAATTTCGGAAACTTCGACTTTGTTTCCTTGAATAAACGCCGACACGATGTCCGTCGTATATTTCATTACTGCCGAATCTTCTCGGATATCTTCCATTTTCATCTTCGCCCCTACGCAAAAAATTACTACAAAGACCCTACATCTTTGCTTGTTCTACTCAACTAAGCGGTGAGAAACTCTTTTCAAGTGGGACAATCAAAGAAAATTAGCATGGAAATAGTTTGAATTACTCGAGATCAGATTTTCACCTACGGGCAGCTTGCGATTTATCTGATTTTGCAGCATTTTAACCGAAAAATGATCTTGCGGCGGTATCTCGCCAGCACAGTCTTAAAACCGAGGCACCGATGACCGCTCCTTCTTTGGACGCATTCCTAAAGGCACGCAAAGCCGACCTTCCCAAAGGCCCCATCGCCATTATCTTTGCAGAAGATGACGTTGGCATCGGTTCGACCATCCGCCATCACGCACGCATTGGGTTCGCTAACATCCTGTTGTTGGCCCGTGACGATATGGTCCTCCCCCAAGATTGCCAAGATATTTGCCACCAGATTGCCAACGATCCGTTCAACGAAATTCCCTTGAACGTGGCCGTCAACAAAGTAAACGAAGCCTTTGCAGGGCGCTGGATTTATTACTGCTACAACGCAGAATACCTGCATTTCCCCTTTTGCGAAGACCGCAGCATTGGCGAGTTGATAACCTTAATCACCGAAGAACGCCGCGCCTCTGCCTTTACCTATGTTGTTGATCTCTACGCAGCCGATCTTGATAACAATCCAGATGGATATTCCCTTGAAACCGCCCATCTGGATTCATCTGGATATTACGCCTTAACCCGTTGGAAAGACGGCGATGTGATGGATCGCCAACTGTCGATTTACGGCGGGCTGAAATGGCGCTTTGAAGAACATCTCCCTTGGACCAAACGCCGAATTGACCGCGTCGCTTTGTTTGAGGCCCGCAAAGGGTTGGAAATGGACGGCGGCCAATTGTTCAACGACGAAGAATACAACACTTTTGAATGCCCGTGGCACCATTCCGTCACCATCGCAGTGTGTTCCTTTCGAACGGCCAAATACCTCAAATCTAATCCGGGCAGCACTTTCGACGTAGACAGCTTTTCTTGGGCCAAATCTGAGAAATTCCACTGGAACTCACAGCAATTGATGGACCTTGGCCTTATGGAACCGGGCCAGTGGTTCTGATTTATCCACCGCGCCATAAAAAACGGGCAGCACCGCGATGGCCTGCCCGTTTCCAATCATTTCGAGTGATTTAGTTTACCAGTTTCAACTTCAAGATTGATGTCGCAATCGCGCCAAACACTTCGGAAATCTGTGTGCCATTGGCATCATAGAAGTGGCTGACAGAACTTGCACAATCGCGCAGCGTATCAACTGAACTCGGGTTCATTTCAAAGCCGATTGTGTAAACCGTAACACCCTCAGTGGCCGCCGCCGCACATGAATTCAGCATCAAAGGATCAGCTTCCGCGCCATTGCGCGCAGTGCCACCCAGAAAATCATTGCTAGGCCCCGCGTCATTCATCACGTTGTTATAATACGTGGTGGACATGTTGCCCCATGCTTCAGGCCAATCCATCTGGCGCGTACCAAGATATGTCGGCAGCGTTGTAGAAAGCGCGTTGAACACCGCTGCAGAAATCCAAACGTCATCCGCAACGCTGTAATATTGCGACCCATCCGTTGAAACCAAGTAATGCAAGAAAGACGCAGTACCCGTTGCAACTTCCATCATCGGAGACGGGCCAGTGCCATATGTGTCGCCAATGCGAAACTCTGTGGTGTTCGCGCCATCGCTCATCATCACGATGATTTTGCGTGTTTCCGTGTCGGAATAAGCAGCTGGCAAACGGGTCAGACCCGCATCCACATCACCGCCCACGATCAGATCATCCACAACCGATTGGAATTTAGGGTCCAGCAGCGCAAGGCCCCATTTGATCCCAACATGCCCAGCCGTATTGCCTGCCGCTTGCAGAGAATCGATTTTTGTATGCAGCACGTTCGCTTCGTTTGCATAAGGCATAATCTCAAAATAACCCTCATCATTACAAGAAGAGGACGGCAAATGCGGGCTTTGGAAACCACCGTAATAGCTGGTGAACTCCGCTTGCGCTTGGCTCACCAAAGGGTCAACCGCAGCGTTTGCAAAAGACGCATCGGTGAAATCCAGACACGTCGTATTCGTGTGTGTTTGGGCCACATTGATCGCATCAAACAGACCTTGGCTCGGCGCGGTATTGCTGTTGAAGGGAACGATCGAAATCGAAACGCTGTCTTCTTCGATATCAGCCAACAGAATGTCGACAAATTCCTTTGCCGCAACTTTCAGATTGGTCAAACGGTTGTTTGATCCCATCGAACCAGACACGTCCAACACCAGCGAGATTTCCAGATTTGTTTTCTGCTCCTGCGCTGCGCTCACCACTTTGGCTGGCAAATGGCTAACACCGGCCATCGACAGGAACCACATATCAACATTTGCAACGGCAGACGCGCTTACGGTGCGCGAATAATCTTGAACGCTTGATGTTACTGTAACTTCGAATTCCTCATTCATAACAATCCACGACATGTAATCGTTTACAACCGTCGTCGGGTCTTCCTGCTGCTTTAACGAAGCCGCGGCCAAAACGGCGCGATCTAGGTTGTACTGCAATGTAGAACGGGAAAACTCATAGCGCGCCAAATCAACGCCTGCACCGCCGACCATCATCATGATCGAAAACACAACCATCACAAAAACGATTATCGAACCGTTTTCGTCGCGCTTAAAACCGTCACTTGTGAACTTTTTAAATAGGGACGCCAACATTGGGCTTCCTCCTCACTCGTTACTCTACAAAAACATTACTCGTTAGAACTTAGGCGAACACAATTTGCCCTTTTACCAGCCCTTTTTAGAACACAATGTGTCCAAAGATTATTAGTAAAATTAGAAACAATAGGGTTCCAAATCGGAAATCGATCTTGATTTCAAACGAAAATTTGGCGAAATCTCCCCATAACCAGCTGTTTTAAAACAAATTTTAAATTTCACCAAAAACACAGAAATCCGCCAAACCATGCGCCACAATCTGCCTTAGTTGTGCCAAAAATGGCCAAAACTAAGTAAGATACAGCCCAAAGCCACGCCTCGATCACTCAATTTATCAAATTTTTAGGGAAACTCCGCGTCTAAACGCGGCTATTTTTCGCAAGGCGGATTACCACATCAACACGTGACACAGTTGCTCCAGCAGGTGCCTCAGGCTCTTTGGCAAAGGCGACCGCAGATTTCGGTGCATCGGTCAGCTCGCCCGTTGCTTCCCAGTAATAATGCGGATGTTCATCAACCCGTGTATCGAAATACGAACGATGCCCATCAACAGTAACCTCGTTCATTAAACCAGCATCACAAAATGCGCGCAGGGTGTTGTAAACCGTTGCCAACGAAACCTTCGCACCCGTGTCAGACGCTGCCGCAAACAGGCTTTCTGCTGTCACATGGCGATTGCGCCCATCCCCAACCAACAGATCAGCCAGCGCCAAGCGTTGCTTGGTCGGGCGCACTTCGGCACTGCTCAACCATGTACGACCAAGGTCGGCGTTGGCAGCATTCTCTGGGTTTAGCGACATATCCACCTCTGGATGCTTTTCTAACTTCGGGAATATGCCCCAAAACGCGGTTTTTCGCAAATGCAAAAGTAGCGCAGGCCAAACCACCCTTATAAAACACGCTCAAACTGCAATTTTCAGCGTCTTTTCAATACGTTTACGCGCTTACATCCCGTCAAAAAACGTCATTTCGCCCAATCCCCTACGCCACACCATACGTTGTCCACTTGCCAGCAACATTGCCACAATGATAGTTAGACAAAAGAGCAATAAGCAGTAAGGATCAGGCCCCTATGTCAGATAGACCCTCAAGTTTTGGTTATGATGACCTCATCAAATGTGCCCAAGGTGAATTGTTTGGACCCGGAAACGCCCAACTGCCAATGCCACCGATGCTGATGATGGATCGTATCACCGAAATCTCGGACGATGGTGGCTCCGTTGGCAAAGGCCATGTTGTTGCTGAATTTGATATCAAACCAGACCTTTGGTTCTTTGATTGCCACTTTCCAGGCAACCCGATTATGCCTGGATGTCTTGGCCTCGATGGTCTTTGGCAGCTCACGGGCTTCAACCTTGGCTGGCGCGGAATGCAAGGTCGCGGCATGGCGCTGGGCGTTGGCGAAGTGAAACTGACAGGCATGGTGAAGCCAGATCGCAAAATGCTGACCTACCACATTGATTTCACCCGCGTCATTGATCGCAAAATCAAAGTCGGTGTGGCCAATGGTCAAGTATTCGCTGACGGCGACCCAATCTATACTGTTACGGATATGAAAGTTGGCCTGTCAGACGCCTGACCCCAACATAATTTTCAAATGAGGAGAGCACCATGCGTCGTGTAGTCGTCACAGGTCTTGGAATTGTATCATCCATCGGGACATCCGCAGAAGAGGTCACCGCATCCCTTAAATCTGGCAAATCAGGCATCGTCGCCGCGCCCGAATACACGGAACGGGGTTTTCGCAGCCAGGTTCACGGCAAGGTCAACATCGACCCAGCCGAGCACATCAACAAACGCTCCTTGCGCTTCATGGGTCCGGGTTCCGCCTACGCCCATATCGCCATGCAACAAGCAGTTGCCGATGCTGGCCTTTCCGAAGATCAAATCTCAAACATTCGCACAGGCCTGATCGCTGGCTCTGGTGGCCCCTCCACATCCGCCATGTTTACCGCACACCAAACCGTGCTGGAAAAAGGCGCGCCCAAACGCATCGGCCCGTTTGCTGTGCCAAAATGTATGGGCTCCACAGTTTCCGCAAACCTTGCCACTGCTTTCAAAATCAAAGGCATCAACTATTCCATCACCTCAGCTTGCTCCACGTCCCTGCATTGCATCGGATCGGCATCCGAGCAAATTATGATGGGCAAACAAGACATCATGTTTGCAGGCGGCGGCGAAGAACTCGACTGGACCTTGTCCTGCCTGTTCGACGCGATGGGCGCGATGTCCTCGAAATACAACGACACACCCGAACTAGCCTCCCGCGCGTTTGATGCAGATCGCGACGGCTTTGTCATTGGCGGCGGCGGCGGCATGTTGGTCCTCGAAGACTTGGAACACGCTCAAGCACGCGGCGCAAAAATCTACGCCGAAGTCACTGGCTTTGGCGCAACATCGGATGGTCACGACATGGTCGCCCCATCAGGCGAAGGCGGCGAACGCGCCATGCGGTTGGCGATGTCCACCCTGCCAGAGGGGCGCAAAGTCACCTACATTAACGCCCACGGCACCTCCACTCCCGTCGGCGATGTTGGCGAAGTCGAAGCGGTCCGCCGTGTCTTTGGCGAAGGATCAACACCACCGATCAGCTCCACCAAATCCATGACGGGCCACGCCCAAGGCGCAACGGGCGCGATGGAAGCAATCTTTTGCCTGCTGATGTTGGAACATGATTTCATCACACCTTCCATCAACGTCGTGAACCTAGATCCTGCGATCAACGCGGGCGAAATTGCGACGGAACTGGTGGAAAATGCGGGCCTTGATTCCGTGATGACCAACTCCTTCGGGTTTGGCGGCACGAATGGCTCGATGATTTTAAGCAAATTCGTCGAATAATACTTAGGGGAACACCATGACAGGACAACTGGCAGGAAAACGCGGCCTCGTTATCGGCGTCGCCAACGAAAAATCCATCGCTTGGGGCATCGCGAAAGCAGCCGCCGATGCAGGGGCAGAACTGGCCTTCACCTATCAGGCTGAAAACCTCGGTCGTCGCGTGATCCCACTGGCGCAATCCGTTGGATCAGACATGGTTTTGCAAGCAGATGTTCTGGACGAAGCATCCCTTGATCAACTGTTCGCCAGCCTCAAGGAGAAATGGGGCACGTTTGATTTCCTCATCCATGCCGTGGCCTATTCCGACAAGGATGAGTTGACAGGCCGATTCATCAACACCACGCGCAAAAACTTCCTCAACTCGATGGATATCTCATGCTATTCGCTGATTGATCTGGCCAAACGCGCCGCACCTTTGATGAACAATGGCGGCACAATCCTGACCCTCACGTTCCAAGGCGCGACCAGCGTTATGCCCAATTACAACGTCATGGGCGTCGCGAAAGCCGCACTTGAATCCGCCGTCCGTTACCTTGCCAACGACCTTGGCCCAGACGGCATCCGCGTCAACGCAATCAGCCCTGGCCCCATGCGTACACTCGCAGGCGCAGCCATCGGCGGCGCACGCAAAACCTACCGCGCAACAGAGGCAAACGCGCCCCTGCGCAGTAACGCCACACTCGAAGCCGTCGGCGGAACAGCCGTATATTTGGCCTCCGACGCGGGTGCTTTCACCACAGGTGAAATCATATTTGTGGACGGCGGCTATCACGCGATTGGTATGGCCCAGCCCGAGAACCTGTAACTGCGCTGCCCCGATTTCAATCGCGGGCCGCCAATACCCTAATTCCGTCACTCGCTCGGCTTCATCACGGCAACAACGGCCCCTGTCACATCTAACGTCACAGCCATGCGGCCAACACCTGGGATATCAAATGCAGACTTTGTAATTGTTCCCCCAGCATCTTGCGCCGCTTTTACAAACCCATCCACATCGTCCACCGCGATGTAAGACAGCCAATGGGATGGAACCTCGTCCATTCCGGGAAAATCTCCAGTATTCACGAAACCAGCAACCATCGTTTCACCTGCGCGCGCGATTACATATTCACCCGCACCCTCTGGCATCGGCACCGCTTCAAACGTCCACCCAACCGTTTTTTCGTAAAAGGCCTGCGCCGCCTTTAGATCGCTCGAATAATGCTCCATCCAGAAAAACGTACCTGTTTGCGTTGTCATGATCACTTCCTCCGATTGTGTATCCCTGCGTAAAACCTAGCCGTTCGCGCTTACACGATCAAGAAAACCCGTTTCCCTTCTGCCCGCTCCATGCCAAACTCCCTTAAAAAGGAGCCACCCCATGCCCATCACCACCGCCGTTTTCGATGCCTACGGAACCCTGTTCGATGTCTCCGCCGCCGCCCGCACGGCCGCCGCTGAACCAAACCGCGCGGCTCTTGCTGCCTGTTGGCAGAAACTCGCAACTGATTGGCGCTTGAAACAACTGCAATACACATGGCTGCGCGCCGTCGCCGATGCCCACACCGATTTTTGGGATGTCACCCAAAACGGCCTCGATTGGGCCCTCGAAAACAACGGCCTTCACGGCGACGCAGAACTGCGCGAACGCCTCCTTCAACTCTACTGGGAACTCGCCGCCTATGCCGAGGTTCCCGCCATGCTCAAATCCCTCAAATCCGCAGGGCTTAATACCGCGATCCTCTCAAACGGCTCCCCCAAAATGCTCGACGGCGCCGTGCAGTCCGCTGGCATCGGCGATCTGCTTGATGACGTGCTGTCCGTTGAGGACGTCCAAGTCTTCAAACCCCATAAATCCGTCTACGATCTGGTCACCAACCGCTTTCAATGCGCCCCCAGCGAAGTCCTCTTCGTATCCTCCAACGGCTGGGACGCCGCTGCCGCATCAGGTTACGGATTTTACACCACTTGGGTGAACCGCGCAGGTGAACCGATGGACCGCCTCCCGTGGACACCACAACAAGTTTTGTCAGACCTCACAACAATTCCAGATATCGCAGCGCAAAACTAACGCTGCCGCCCCATTTCTTCTCTGCAAAAATACTCGCGCCGCAGGCATTTCTATTACGCCCCGTTTTCGCTAAGAACACACCAACAGAAAAACGGAGCAAATCATGTCCACCATCGCAATGGTCAAAGCCGCCGAAAAACGCCTCAAGGGCAACGTGCGCCGCACCCCAATGCTCACCTCGCCTTTCTTGGATGAAATCGCAGGTCGCAAAGTGCTGGTAAAGGCCGAGTGCCTGCAACACACGGGATCGTTCAAATTTCGCGGCGCATGGTCTGCCCTGTCTGCCCTGCCAAAAGAAGATCGCGCCAAAGGGGTCATCGCATTTTCCTCTGGCAACCACGCCCAAGGCGTCGCGCTTGCGGCCTCGATGCACAAAACCAAAGCCGTCATCGTTATGCCCGCCGACGCGCCAAAAGTGAAAATCGACAACACCAAAGCACTTGGCGCAAAGGTCGTTCTGTATGATCGCGCTGGCGGCGAAGACCGCGACGAAGTGGCTGCAAAAGTGAACGAGGGCGGCGAACTGTCCTTGATCAAACCTTTCGATGATCCAGAAGTCATCGCGGGCCAAGGCACCTGCGGCATCGAAATCGTGTTTCAAGCCAAAGACCTGCGCGTCAAGGACGCCGAAGTCCTCGTCCCAACGGGCGGCGGCGGCTTGGCCTCTGGTATCGCAATCGCGCTGAAAGAATACGCCGATCTGTTGCGTGTTCGCACCGTTGAGCCCCAAGATTTCGACGATTTCCACCATTCATTGAAAGCGGGCCGCCCCGTGATGAACCAACGCACTTCGGGTTCAATCTGCGACGCTATCATCACGCCGACCCCCGGCTTTCTAACCTTCCCGATCATCCGCCGCCTTGCGGGCGCTGGCATGGTCGTAACCGAAGACGAATGCCTGCACGCAATGGCGCTCGCCTATCACCGCCTAAAAATCATACTCGAACCGGGCGGCGCTGCGGGCCTAGCCGCGGCGCTTTTCCACGGTAATGAAATCGACGGACAAGCCGTTATCGCGGTCGCAACGGGCGGCAATGTCGACAAGGAAATCTTCCAACTCGCACTCGATAAATTCGGTGATTTCTAATGGCATTTCGCGAAGAAACCAAAGATTTCACAATTTCCAGTTTCAACGTAAAGAACCTGATCAGTGCTGAACAAGAATATTACACGTTCGAGGAATACACCGTCGAAGAACACGCATGGAAAGAAGATTGGCTCGCCGATCAACTGCTGACCATGAACGCCGATATCGTTGGGTTTCAGGAAATCTTTGAACGCCCCGCGCTGGAAAGCGTTGTGCGCGAAACCAACGAACGGGGCGCTGCATCCAACGCCGATGTGATCCCGAACAAATCAAAACGCTATCACCGTAAGGCGATTTTCAAGAAGTTAAAGTACGAGGAATACGGCAACGACACCCTGTTTTTTGCCCCCAACATCTTTGATGGCACCGCAGGCAATCGACGCCCGGGCCTCGCGATGTTGTCCCGTTTCGGATTTGATGGCACCCCCGAAATCATCCAAGACCTCCCCGAACCCCTCACCATCAAATTCCCAGAACTGGGCGGCGGCGAAGCAGGCACATACACCCTGACGAAACTATCGCGCCCCATCATCAAGGCCCGCATTCCCGTGCACGGCCGCGTTGTCACCGTGTTCAACTGCCACCTGAAATCCAAACTTGGCGAATTTGTCAAACCCGAAGGCGCAGCCTTTGCGCCCGAATCCAATCCGCTGGAATACGATCCAGTGGGCCGTGCGCTGGGCGAACTCCGTTCCATGTTGCGCCGTACCGCCGAAGCCGCCGTTTTGCGCAAACTCATCGTCGAAGAGCTCGCGCTCGACAATCCCGTCTTCGTGCTCGGCGATATGAACGACGGCGATCACGCCGTTTCATCTGCCGTGATCACAGGCGAACGCCCATTCAAAAACTATTCCTGGATGCGCCGCCACGACGCAACCAAACGCAATCACCGCTATTCCGATGAACAAAACACCCAAATCCAAGAGGCTATAAATTCCGTCCGCCTAACATCTGCTGAAAAACTTTTCGTTCAGAAATCCCTGCGCGATATGGTCTACACATCAGCCTTTGGCGGCGTTTACGAATCCATCGACCAAATCCTAATGTCGCGCCATTTCAACCCCGAAAACCCAGATGCCATCGGCTCCATGGAATACTTCTCGGTGCTGAACGACCACATCACGGACGGCTCCCACCCCGAAGCACCCTACAACAAACTAGCGTCGGACCACGGGCAAATCATGGCCCACATGCGGTTGAAGTGAATACCTAGGAAGTAGCAGCTAAGCGGACTTTGTTGCCGTTGAGTAACTCCAGTTGAAAGATTCGTATTGAGCGCGGCGTTGCTTACTGGCAATTTTTTATGAAAGTACGGTACATAGTGCGTTTTTGTTTTCGAATTCGTGATTGCTTTGGTAAGCGCTTGACTGCTTTCGAGACATCCGTCCCATTGTGCATAGAATCGAAAATTAGAAATTTTAAGTCTTCGTCTGCTACAACTTCGATAACACGATAATTGCATAAACAGGCGCTTAAACCCAACCCGCCATCGCGGCCTTCAGCAACCATTTTCTTACAAGTTTGACTCGCTGATGGAGCTGCAGTTACCGGACAGGCATCGACATGTCCACCGTCATGCAATTCCTGCCGGCCATCGCAGGCATGTTGCAGGGCGGCATGCAAAAACAAATGCCAGACGACAGCATCAGCGGCATGCTCGGCCAACTCACAGGTGGCGGTGCCTCCAGCGGCGGCGGTGGCCTCATGGACATGGTCAGCGGCCTAATGGGCGGCGGTAAATCCGCAGCAGGCGGCGGCATGGATCTCGGCGCACTCACCCAAATGCTCGACGCAGATGGCGACGGCTCCCCGCTCAACGATATCTTGGGCAAATTTATGAAATAACCAAACTCAGGTTTTTCGAAACCAAAGAAAGGCCTCGATACACATCGGGGCTTTTTGCTTTTGCATTCCACTTTCAGCCCCGCTACCAATTCCCCATGACATTTGATTTCACAATTATCGGCGGCGGCATCGCTGGCATTTCCGCCGCTGCCCGCCTCGCGCCTTTTGGCAAAACCCTGGTACTCGAGTCCGAATTCGCGCTCGCCTATCACGCCTCAGGCCGCTCCGCCGCCCTATTCGAGCCGTTTTACGGGGCGCAATCCGTCAATGATTTGTCCCTCGCAGGGGAGGACTATTTCCGCACGGCACACGGCGGCGTTCTGTCCAAACGCGGCATCATGATCGTGGCGCGCGCGGGCGAAGAAGCCCAACTTAAAACCGAAGCCGCCTCTTTCCACATGGATCACATCACAGTGCCCGAGGCCGTCGAAATCATCCCAATCCTCGATCAATCAAAACTCACCCAGGCCGCGCTCAGTTTCAATGCCGAAGACATCGACACCGATCTGCTCATTCAAAATTTCGCCCGCGACGCCCGTGCATCAGGGGCAGAAATCCGCACCAACGCGCCCGTCACAACCATTTCAAAAACCGCTTCGGGCTGGGCAATCACCTGCGGCACAGATCAAATTGAAACTAAAATTATCATCAACGCCGCTGGCGCATGGGCTGATGAAATCGCCAAACTCGCTGGCATCACCCCCGTCGGCCTCACCCCGTTTCGCCGGTCAATGGCCCGCATTCCTGCCCCGAACGATCTTGATGTGTCCAAATGGCCGATGCTATTTGGCGTGGGCGAAAACTGGTACGCAAAACCCGACGCAGGGCAGCTTCTCGTCTCTCCGGCAGATGAAGACGCGACCACCCCACACGACGCCTACGCCGACGATCTAATCCTCGCCGAAGGGATCGACCGCTATTCCCAAGTCGTCACGACCGAGGTCACACGCATCACCGCAAACTGGGCAGGCCTGCGCACATTCGCGCCAGATCGCACGCTCGTCATCGGCCCAGACGCCGCCGATCCCACCTTCTTTTGGTCCGCAGGCCAAGGCGGCTACGGATTTCAAACATCGCCGGGCGCCAGCCAACTTCTGGCCGATTTGGTGACAGGAAAACCGTCAGAATTGCCGCAAAGCACGCTCGATGCGCTTAACCCCAGACGATTTTGATAAGGCACTAATCTATGGCCGAGATGCTCGAACTCATTGTCACATTCATCGCATCATTGATTTATGGGCCTAAAAGCGAACCAAAACACCCTATCTGGCGAAACTCAGTCCGAGTCATCGCCTTTGGCGGCACTTTCGTTGCAATAGCTGCCGTTCTTGGTCTGCTTGGAGGCGTAAGTATTCCGTTAGGGTTAACAATTCTTTGGGCGATCTGTGCCCTCATCGTAATCTCGGGCGAATTTTATCTCGGGTCAGAAAAGCTTGGCATTGCTGCACTCCTTTTTGCAGCACTTTATTTTGGAGTTTTGATCTTCACCTAAAACGACGCGCCCCCCCATTTTTCTGGTCCGCAGGCCAAGGTGGCTGCGGCTTTCAAACCGCACACGGCACCAGCCAATTGCTGACCGATTTGGTTACAGGAAATTCGTGAGAATTGCCGCAAAGCACGCTCGGTGCCCTTACCCCCGAAAGATTTGCAAAAGCTACAAAACCATGACTAAAATAGCCCAAATTGCTCGATACTAATTATTTT
>Ga0233426_10000192_pt1 | contig 70085 bp, 65 predicted proteins | sample SI_118_April2016_6_FD_179875 | JGI IMG/M metagenome (GOLD analysis project Ga0233426, IMG submission 179875) | Seawater microbial communities from Saanich Inlet, British Columbia, Canada - SI_118_April2016_10_MG | ecosystem: Environmental > Aquatic > Marine > Inlet | place: Canada: British... | reverse complement strand
TTGGGTGCATTATTAATGCGTTTTTTGGTGCTAGAGTCTTTGCTTGTCGGGTCGTTGGTATTCGTATCATCATAAAAAGCGAACTTAGGTTCGGTAAGAAGAGTATAGCTTTCTGGCCTATTGTTTTTGGGTTCATAATAGTTTGAGCGTTTAGATATGACGGTATGAGATAGTTTGCCCTGTACATTATATTGTGATGTTTTTGAATGGGTAAGAAATGCATCCGGATATTGCTGTACGGAAGTGGTGGCGTCGGCTAGGTCTTTTAATATAGCAGGTGGTGATTGCCATAAAACAGCACTGAGTATAACTATAAGGGCAATAATGGAGAGGCTGTGCCATTTACTCATGTGATTGTGCTTCTCTTATTGTTTTTTTCTGTTTTTTTGTTCTTCATTGTTATATGTGATCCGTATTGGGGCTGGAGTTATAGATAATCTTGTAACGCGTGATCAAAAGAGTTTTGTGCATGCATTAACATATCGCAGGCCTCGCGTACTGCGCCCTCGCCACCGTTACGCTGGCTGCACCAATGACTTTGTTGTTTAACAATGTAGTGAGCATTGTTGGTGGCTAGACCTAGTCCTACACGGCGTATCAGGGGTAAGTCAGGATAATCATCCCCCATATGGGCAACTTGCGAGTATTCCAGAGGGCTTTTTGTCAGAAGTTCATCTAGCGCGTTGAGCTTGTCCTCTCGTCCCTGAATGAGATGTTTGATCCCTAAACTTTCTGAGCGTTTGGCAACAATATGGCTGGTTCTACCGGTAATAATAGCGACCTCTACGCCCGCTTTTTGGAGCATTTTAATACCGTGGCCGTCTAATGAGTGGAATGCTTTTATTTCTTCTCCGCTATTGGAGAAATACAACTTGCCGTCCGATAAAACACCATCGACATCTAATACGAGTAAGCGAATATTTTTAGCTTTAGCAATGATCTCATTTTCGATGTTCTCAAAAGGCGATTTGTAGTCTGCTTCAGCTATCGTTGAGTTCGGCATTTATAGTATTCCTTATAGTATCCCTGAGCGTAAAATGTCGTGTAAATGAACGACGCCCACCGCTCTCTGTTGAGAGTCGCTGATAACGAGAGAGGTGATCGACTTTTCCTCCATGATACCTAGCGCTTCTGCGGCCAGTGTATTCTCTCCGATAGTATTGGGTGATGTATTCATAATATCTTGTATTTGAATCTCTCTAATATCTAAGCCTTGATCGATGGTTCGCCGCAAGTCACCATCGGTAAATATACCCATAAGTCGCTTTTCATCGCCAACGATTGTCGTCATTCCCAGTCCCTTTTGTGTCATTTCTAACAAGGCTTGGCTTAATGAGGCCTGAAGAGAAACGCTAGGGATCTTGTCACCGGTATGCATAACGTCAGATACTTTGAGCAACAATCGTTTGCCTAATGCGCCACCAGGATGAGAAAAAGCAAAGTCTTCCGCGCTAAAACCTTTTGCCTCCAGTAATGCGACGGCCAGAGCATCACCCATCACAAGTGTTACGGTGGTGCTAGATGTCGGTGCGAGATCAAGAGGGCAGGCCTCGCATGTCACACTGACGTCTAAGTTGACATCGGCAGCGGTAGCTAGTGATGATGTGGTGTTGCCGGTCATGCTGATTAATGGGACGTTTAAGCGATGCAATAATGGAATAAGTGCGATGATTTCAGCAGAGTTACCGGAATTGGAGATAGCAATGACAGCATCATTAGCACTGATCATGCCTAGGTCGCCATGACTGGCTTCACCTGGATGTATGAAAAAAGCGGGTGTTCCAGTGCTAGCGAGTGTGGCCGCAATTTTTTTTCCAATATGTCCAGACTTGCCCATGCCGGTCACGATCACTTTGCCTTTGCACTGTTTGATTAGCTCGCAGGCGTCATGAAACGTTTGATCAATACGCGCACTTAGGTCAGCAATCGCTTCCAGCTCCATTTGTACCGTACGTTTGCCGATGGCAATATGATTCATTCCTTTTACCTGTGGTGTCGGTGTTGTGTTCATGGTGACTCTGTTTTTGCTCTGTCTTTGTGTTGCCTATTGAAAATATGTTGTGTGGTTTTTCTATGACTATGCTCTGTTGTCATCAGCGCAACGTTTGCCCCTAAATAAGTAGTGTGTAATATCCGGCGTAAAGTATCAATAGTAGTACTCCTGATATCTTGCCTAGCGTTGGGTTTTTATTAATACATAATGTCCACAGCATCATTGCGCATAGTGCCAGTGTTAGGGCGATCATGGATAAGTAATCGCGATAGAAAACATCTTGCGTCATGGTTAGTGGCTGGATGATTGCAGGAATCCCCGCTACTAATAAAAGGTTGAAAATATTAGAGCCGATGACATTACCAATAGCAATATCATAATGGCCTTTTAGTGCGCTCATTACTGATGCCGCTAGCTCAGGTAAGCTAGTACCTATGGCAACCACTGTTAGCCCGATGACCAGTGGGCTGATGCCAAAGCTTTCGGCTACGGTCGTTGCTCCCCATACTAATATTTCCGCGCTAGTAATGAGTAGTGCTAGTCCTATCACGAACCAAGTGGCCGCGCTGAATATTGCCATGTTGGCAATCTCATCTTCATCCTCAGGATGTTGTTTTTTATTATAAATAAACCACGCTAGCAATGGGATCATCAGTGAAGCGAGTAGTATGCCCTCTATGCGACTCATTTCACCGTTGTATAGGAACCACCCTGCAATGCCCATTACCGCTAACATGATAGGGACTTCTTGCTGCAAGGTTGATTGTTTAAAGGTGAGTGGAGCTAGTAGTGTTGTGATACCTAGCACCATGCCTATATTAGCGAGGTTTGAACCTATCGCGTTACCAATTGCAATTTCACCCGCTCCCCTTAATGAAGCACTAATAGAAACGACTATTTCTGGTGCTGATGTGCCAAAAGCGACAACGGTTAAGCCGATGAGTAGTTTGGGTACACCAAAATTATTGGCGATAGCGGCACTCCCATCAATGAAGCGGTCTGCACTCCACATGAGACCAATAAATCCGGCGATAATTGCAAGCCAAGGCAGTAAGGGTAAAAGCTGTGTCATGAGTGAGCCATTGTGTGAATTAGGATAATATTGTTAGTGGGAGCGATGAGATAATTGCTGCGAAAGGGGCGAGCGAGTAGTTGGCTTCTTTTAAAAAATAATCTATACCCAGTCGCTAAAAAATAATAATGCGTTATCTGTTATCGAATAAGGCTGCAAATGGTATAGTGTGCGGCTCTAAATGTCAGCAATTATTCAGTCTGCAGCGATAAACTGTATTGTTTATTATAAAGTAATCAAGCAATACCCAATGCATGTGTAATAAATGCATAGTACAAATACGGTACAAATATGGTGCAAATACAAAATGGGAGAGCACTCATGGGATCTAATGTTTCAAAATATTCAAAGGTGGCTTTTTTGAAGGTGTTCTTTTTGATGGCAAAGTTTTTTGCTTTTTCTAGTGTATTACTGGCGTTCCATAGTCATGCGGCCTCATTAGATTCTAGGCCCCATCAGTTGGTGCAAGAAACAACCGATCGTGTTGTAGCTTTGTTAAAAACGGGCGTTGATCCGACAGATACCGAAAAGTTTATTGCTGAAGTGTCAACGATTCTAGATCCCGTAGTGGCATTCGACTACATCGCTCGTGGTGTTCTGGGGCGCTACGGCAAGGGTTTAACGGAGGAGGATAAGTTGAGTTTTGCCGATTCCTTTAAAAAGGGTTTGGTCAATACTTATGGCAAAGGTCTTTCGGGTTTTCAGGATCTTGATATAAAAGTCAAAGAGCCTAGTGAAGCGCTAACGGATGATGTGCGCAGGACGACAGTGGTTCAGGAAATTACTACTGGCTCCGGTGTGACTAAAGTATCTTATACCATGGCGAAAAACCGCCAGAACCAGTGGAAAATGATTAATCTTGTGTTGAATGGAATTAATTTTGGGCAAACTTTTCGCGGACAATTTGCCGCCGCAGTTGAGAAGAATGGCGGTGATGTTCAAAAAACAATTCAAGAGTGGGAAAAGGGTGTGTTGTAGCATTTAGGAGAGTCGTCGTTATGCACTATTGATGACGGTGAATGTTTACCCTCTTAAGTGCATCGTTTGGTGATTTTGATTACACTGCCACTTATCTATCTTGTTAAATATATTACCTTACTTAATTGAGTCGTATTTATGGAATCTGAATTTATTAAATCATTGCTGGCAGAACAGTTTGTCGGTGCGGTGATTGAGGTTACCGTCGAGGGTAGCCATGTTGCATTACATATTGTTAGTGATGTTTTTGATGGGCTTAATACTCTGAAAAGACAACAAAAAGTTTACGCGGTATTGTCAGAGCATATTGCGAGTGGAGACATTCACGCCGTTAATATGAAGACCTTGACCTTACAAGAAGCCAACGGCTAGATAAAGAGTAATCAAACCTCATGGATAAATTAATTATTAAGGGCGGCGGCCCATTGAGCGGTGAGATTCGAATCTCCGGTTCAAAAAATTCTGCTCTCCCTATTCTTGCCGCTACTATTTTGGCGGATTCACCCATTCAAATAGGTAATTTACCTCATTTGAATGATGTCACTACGATGCTGGCTTTGCTGCGTAGTATGGGATTGGCGATCACTCTAAATGAAAAAATGACCGTCGAAATCGACGCGAATACGATTAAAGAATATACAGCGCCCTATGAATTAGTGAAAACAATGAGAGCGTCTATCTTAGTGTTGGGGCCGATGTTGGCTCGCTATGGAGAGGCGAACGTATCTTTTCCCGGTGGTTGTGCGATCGGTAGCCGTCCGGTCGATATTCATTTACGTGGCTTAGAAGCGATGGGCGCAATCATTGAAGTTGATGAGGGTTATATTCGTGCTAGAAGTAACGGTCGCTTGAAAGGCGCTAGTATATTTATGGATACCGTCACTGTTGGTGGTACGGAGAATTTGCTCATGGCTGCTGTGTTGGCGGAAGGCCGTACGACATTGCAGAATGCTGCTCGTGAACCCGAAATTGTTGACTTGGCGAACTGTTTGGTCGCGATGGGTGCAAAGATAGAAGGTATAGGCACGGATACGCTCATTGTCGATGGTGTTGAAAGTCTGCACGGTTGCCATTATAAAGTGATGCCTGACCGGATCGAGACAGGTACTTTTTTAGCGGCGGCGGCGGCTACCCGTGGCCGTGTTAAGTTGAAAGATACTTCCCCTGGTTTGTTGGAGGCGGTATTAGTTAAATTAGAAGAGGCCGGTGCAGTGATCACCAGCGGTGATGATTGGATAGCCCTTGATATGGAAGGTCGTCGCCCTAAAGCGGTGAGCCTGAAGACTGCTCCATATCCTGCCTTTCCTACGGATATGCAGGCGCAGTTCACAGCGATGAACGCAGTGGCTGAGGGCACCGGGACGGTAGTTGAAACTATATTTGAAAATCGCTTGATTCAAATTCATGAGCTAAATCGTATGGGCGCTAAAATTACTCTTGAGGGTAATACTGCGGTTGTGACGGGTGTTGAACGATTAAATGCAGCGCCAGTAATGGCAACGGATTTGCGTGCGTCGGCTAGCTTAGTGATTGCAGCGTTAGTCGCTGACGGAGATACTGTTGTTGACCGCATCTATCATATTGATCGTGGTTATGAGTGTATCGAAGAAAAGTTACAGATGTTGGGTGTCAATATTCGTCGAGTTCCAGGCTGATTAGCCTCCGTCGCCGTAAAATAGTGGTAGTAAATGGCACGCAGTCACGCAGTAAAGTTACTGGAATAACATTATTTAGATTGCGTTTAGGCGCAATCTAGCTTGGCTAGATGCAAAATAACATTGCCTAGAAAGTTTATCGTTAAAGAGTTCATTATGTCCCAATTGACCATTGCATTAACCAAAGGCAGGATCTTAGAAGAGACCCTGCCGTTACTTGCTCAAGCGGGCATTGTGCCCGCTGAGGATATAGAAAAAAGTCGTAAACTGGCATTTGATACTAATATGCCTAATGTGCGTTTATTGGTGCTTCGTGGTAGTGATGTGCCTACTTATGTGCAGTTTGGTGCTGCAGATATGGGTGTGGCTGGTAAAGATACGCTATTGGAGCATGGGGGTGACGGCTTGTACTCCCTTGTCGATCTAGGTATTGCTCGCTGTAAATTGATGACGGCGGGTATTAAAGGTTCGGCAGAGAAAGCGGGTCGAATTAAAGTCGCTACAAAATATGTCAATGTAGCTAGGCAGTTTTATGCAGAGCAAGGTCGTCAAGCTGACTTTATAAAGTTATATGGCGCGATGGAGTTGGCGCCTATTATGGGTCTAGCTGACGAAATCGTCGATATCGTTGATACAGGTAATACCTTGAGGGCGAATGGCTTGGAAGCGCGTATCGAAATTGCTGATGTTAGCTCTCGCCTAATTGCCAATAAAGCTTCCATGAAAATGAAGCATGCTCTGATGCAGTCTGTTATCACTGCTGTTGCTGATGCGGTTGATTCTTAGATTTATCCTTATTAGGTTCTATCATTAATAGACATATCATTAATGCATATAAAGATGCATATAAAATACAACTATGACAATTCGAAAACTATCGACTCATTCCCCTAGTTTCTCCCGGCAGCTTGATGATTTGCTCGCGTGGTCGTCAGTGTCTGACCCAAAGGTAGCGGCTACTGTTGAAGATATATTGTCTGGTGTGCGTAAGCGCGGTGATGAGGCGGTTATTGAATACACCAATCAGTTTGATAGACGAAAAATAGCTTCTATAGATGAGTTATTAGTTTCTCCGTCTGAATTGCAGGGGGCATTAAATAGCTTACCTATGGAGCAGCGCCAAGCACTAGAAGTGTCTGCAGAGCGCGTGCGTCACTATCATACCTATCAAGTACAGTCGTCATGGGAATTTACCGAGGGCGACGGTACTGTTTTGGGGCAGAAAATCACACCAATGGATCGTGTGGGGCTGTATGTACCCGGTGGTAAAGCTTCTTACCCGTCATCGGTGTTGATGAACGCTATTCCTGCTAAAGTCGCAGGTGTTGAAGAAATTATTATGGTGGTGCCTGCGCCGGGTGGCGGTCTCAACCCTATGGTATTGGCTGCCGCCGCGATTGCGGGTGTCGATAAAGTTTACACTATGGGTGGCGCGCAAGCTGTGGCAGCGCTGGCTTATGGTACGGAGTCTATTGCTAAGGTCGATAAAATTGTTGGTCCGGGCAACATTTATGTGGCGACAGCAAAACGCGCAGTATTTGGTGAGGTGGCGATTGATATGATTGCTGGCCCATCAGAAATATTAGTGGTTTGTGATGGTGATACTAACCCCGATTGGGTGGCGATGGATCTCTTTTCTCAAGCAGAGCATGATGAGCAAGCGCAGGCGATATTGATTAGTGATGATGCCGAGTTTATTGAGCGTGTTGAGCAGAGTATTGAAAGTTTGCTGCCTACCTTAGCGCGCTCGGATATTGCCGCCGTGTCTCTCAAAAATCGGGGTGCTTTGATTAAAGCAGATGATAAAGCGCAAGTGATCGACTTGATTAATCGTATTGCGCCAGAGCATTTAGAGTTGTCTGTTGAGGATCCAGAGTCCTATCTAGATGATATTCGTCATGCTGGAGCCATTTTTATGGGGCGTCATACTTCGGAAGCGCTAGGTGATTATTGTGCTGGGCCAAATCATGTGTTGCCAACATCTGGCACCGCTCGTTTCTCTTCTCCTTTAGGTGTGTATGATTTTCAAAAACGCAGTTCGATTATTTATTGCTCGCCTGAAGGGGCAAGTAAACTAGGTAAAGTGGCTTCTGTGTTAGCTCGGGGTGAGTCGTTGGAAGCGCATGCGAGATCAGCGGAATATCGAATTTTGGATGGCGACTGATCGCGTTTTTTCTTGGCTGCCAATGAGATGGCTTTTGGGTCTAAAACTTTGTTGGTCTACAGGTTTTTGGGGCGAATGCCTATTGTTGCCTTCAGCTTTTGTGTCTGATTGTTTCTTGAAATAGTGATTTGTACGTCATCATTTGGCCGCACATTTGCGATCAAATTCATGCCTTCTCGGCCATTAACAATAGGCTGTTGGTTGATGTGAGTGATGATGTCATCTACTTTAATCCCTGCCTTATCTGCCGGTCCATTAGGGTAAATGCTGGTAATCATGACCCCGCTGCTATTTTGTAAGTTGTAAGTCCTTATGATGTTGTCGTCGAGTGTGCGAGCCTCTATGCCTAGCCAACCTCGAATAGCTTGACCTGAAGTAATAATGTCGCTCATTACGTTGACAGCGATATCCGCAGGAATGGCAAAGCCTATACCCACACCGGAGCCCGATGACTTGTTGTTAAGTATGGCGGTATTAATTCCGAGTAATTTTCCATGAGCATCAATGAGTGCACCCCCAGAGTTTCCTGGGTTAATGGCGGCATCTGTTTGTAAGAAGTTTTCATACACATTAATGCCTAGGCCGTGTCGGCCTGTGGCCGAAATAATGCCTTGTGTCACAGTCTGTCCTACACTAAACGGATTGCCTATAGCCAATACCACGTCACCAATTCGCGTCTTTTGTGGTTCGCCTAGCACGATAGATTGGATGTTTTTTGGGGGTATCTTTAATACGGCGAGGTCAGTTTCTGGATCTGAGCCAATAATTTCCGCTTTTACTTCTCGACCATCGTACAAAGACACAATTATTTCTTCTGAGTCTGCGATAACATGATTGTTCGTCAGTAGGTAGCCTTCCTTGTTAATAATAACTCCTGAACCTAATGCCGCTGACATGCGTTGTTGTTGTGGTATGTCCGCACTGTTAAAAAAGTGCCGAAATAGAGGGTCATCAAATAAGGGGTTGCGCGGTGAGTTGATTCGTTTTCTGGAAAAAATGTTGACCACGGCGGGTGCCGCTCGGCTAACGGCATCGGCGTAAGAGATAGTTTGTTGGTTTTGGGATGGAAGTAGGTGGTGTAGTTGCTGTCCTAACGCGTAGCGTAAGCTCGGCGTTGCTAGAACCAATATGAGGCCGAAAAGTAGACCCGCAGTGACAGGCCAAGCAAGATAAGAGAAGAGTTTACGCATAATAACGAATGTGTGCTTTCATCTTGCTTAGAGTAGATGTCATTAGTAGAGTAATGTTGGTTCTTTGAGAGACATTATTTGCTAATGACATGGTCGGGGGTGTTTTCCGGTAGTTCGTTTTCCTTATCTAAGCCGTAGTCTTCACTTAATGCTCCTTCTCCTGGAGCCCAATCTTTGGGTGGTTGGAATCCTTTTTCTGAATCTCCTAAGTCTGTTTGACTATCATTTACGCCGCTATCAAGCAGTTGGCGGCTGATGTCCACATTGGCGAGCTTAAGTGCGCTACCGGCTAGGTGTTCGTGAACTTCCTTGTAATTCTGAGTGAGATTGTTTACCAGCTGAGCCGTTTGTGCGAAGTGATCAGTCACTTCTTGTTGGTAGTCATTTAGCTTCTCTTCGGTCTCTTTCAGTCGTGTTTCCAGTGTGCGAGACTTCTTCTCGCTGGGTGAGAGTGATTTTGTGAGTAGCAGGCTTAATAAACAACCGATAATAAATGCAGTTGCTCCAACAATAAGCATGGTAGTTAATGAAAACACAGACTTCTCCTAATCAAAAATAACAGTGCGAAATAATAGTGCGAATAATACGCCCAAGTTGCTCTTAAGTCACTCTTAAGTCGCCCTTAAGTCATTCCAAGTAGCTCTTCAGTAATTCCAAGTCGCCCTGTATTCGTTTTATTCTAAGGCCTTGTCTTTATGAGTAGTATCATACGTACTTGCGAGGTAAAAATATTTTCAAAGTAGTGATGTTTCAAATCAAAGTGATGTGTCTCCGGGTGTTGCCTCAAAACGTAAAGTAGCAATTGTGCAAACGCGCCTATTCGATAAATTGTATAATGGATTTTTTACTCTTACGTCGGCTTATATTTCATGAATTTAACTCCCTTAGAGCGTTACCAAAAAGATCTGTTGCGTCCCGACTTTGTGTCCGATCCAGCGCAGCAGATGGCGGTAGAGAAGCTTCAGGCTTTGTATGAAAAGTTGATAGCGGGGCGCTCGACTAAGAGAGCGTTTTTTTCTTCGGTCATGGGCAGACTTTTTGGCCTGCCTGTTGAGCCTATAAAAGGATTGTATTTTTGGGGCGGGGTGGGTCGTGGTAAAACTTACTTGATGGATAACTTTTATGAAAGTTTACCCTTCGAACAAAAAATGAGGGCTCACTTTCATCGTTTTATGCGCAGAGTGCATCAGGATCTATCTGCTCTTAATAAAGAAAAAAATCCATTATCGATAGTGGCAGATAATATTTCGAAAGAAGCTAAGGTCATTTGTTTTGATGAGTTTTTTGTTTCAGATATTACTGACGCGATGATTCTGGCGACGTTATTTGTTGAGCTTTTTCAGAGAGGAGTCACTTTAGTTGCTACCTCTAATATTATTCCAGATGGCCTGTATAAAGATGGTTTGCAGCGAGCCCGTTTTTTGCCGGCAATCGCTTTGCTCAATCAGCATACTGAAGTGGTGAATATCGATGGTGGTACTGATTACCGGTTGCGCAGCCTTCAGCAGGCTGAGTTATATCATTGCCCCTTGGATGATGAAGCAGATCAAAGTCTTTATCGTGGCTTCTATAGTCTGGTGCCAGATAAGGAAAAGATAGTAAAGGGGCAGCAGCTTGAGGTTGAGCGCCGTATAATCACCGCCCGTTATAATGCCGAAGATGTTGTGTGGTTTGATTTTCTGTCTTTATGTGATGGACCTAGATCGCAAAACGATTATATTGAATTAGCAAAAGAATATCATGCGGTTGTCATCTCTGATGTTCCTGAGCTAACGGAGAAGCGGGAAGATCAGGCGAGACGCTTTATTAATATGGTGGATGAGTTCTATGATCGAAGTGTGAAAGTGCTGATTTCTGCTGAAAAGCCTCTGCATCAGCTGTACGACGGTCATCGCTTGAAGTTTGAGTTTGATCGTACGGTGAGTCGCTTGCTAGAAATGCAGAGTCATGAATATCTTTCTCGACCTCACAAACCTTAATGTAAGTTTTCTTTGTGGAGAGGGCTGAGTGACCAAAAAAATCTCTAGCTTAGAGTGTTTATACGCAGTTGTTTCATCTTTGAATAAATGGGCTTCTGCAGCTTTCTGGTTCTACTATGTGTAACTTATTCGAAATTACCTCTTTTAAGAAGAAATGGCTTGCACGTCTTTGGTCGATTGTATAGAATTCGCGCTCTTTTTTTTTGGATGTGTCTATCCGTAGCGGCAGTTTGTTGCAGGATGGATGCTGTATTTTGAAGGTTCAATAAAGGCAATACAACATGAAGACTATAAGTGCCAATCCAGAAACGGTAAAACGTGACTGGTATGTTATTGATGCTGATGGCAAAACTCTAGGCCGCATGGCTACAGAGATTGCTACCCGTTTACGCGGTAAGCATAAGCCTGAGTACACTCCACATGTAGACACTGGCGATTACATCGTTGTTATTAATGCTGAAAAGGTTCGTGTAACGGGCAATAAAGCAAAAGACAAAATGTATTATCGTCATACTGGCTACATTGGTGGAATTAAGTCACTCAGTTTTGAAAAAATGATCGATAAAGCCCCTGAGCGCCCGATTGAAACCGCGGTTAAAGGTATGTTACCTAAAGGCCCGCTAGGTCGTGCAATGTATAAAAAATTGAAAGTTTATGCGGGAGCTGAGCATCCACATGCTGCGCAGTTACCACAAGAACTGACACTATAATCAGGAGTTTATGATGACAGCTACTCAATATTACGGTACAGGTCGACGTAAAACGTCTACCGCTCGTGTGTTTATCACAAAAGGTACTGGTGCAATCACTATTAATGGTCGCACAATCGAAGAATATTTTGGTCGTGAAGTTGCTCGTATGATCGTGCGTCAGCCTCTTGAATTGTTGGATGCTGCAGAGCAATTCGACATCAACGCAACCGTTAAAGGCGGTGGTAGTTTTGGTCAGGCGGGTGCAATTCGTCATGGTCTTACTCGTGCCTTAATGCAATACGATGAAGAAAATCGTCCTGTATTGCGTAAAGCCGGTTACGTTACTCGTGATGCTCGTGAAGTTGAGCGTAAGAAAGTTGGTCTACGTAAAGCGCGTAAGAAACCACAGTTCTCAAAACGTTAATATTACGTTTTGTTCAATTAATGCCCAGATTAAATACGGTCTGGGCATTTTTTTTGCCTGAAATACAATAATACGCACATAATGTGTGGCGATTCTTGTCAGTGTGAGCTAATTTCATTACCATGTGCCGATTTATATAATAAGTTTTTTGCGCACATCCTGCGTATAAGTTTTAGTGTGTTATCAAATGCCCCTGTTTTAATGTATAAAATGATTCAGCTCTTTTATACCAATCAAGCGCATTTCCTTTTCAGTAATGTAAGTAGTGATGGGAGAATAACGTCATGAGTGATGGCGAAGTAGTAAACGAAGGTCGACGTAAGTTTTTGACTGCAGCCACATCCGTAGTTGGTGCGGCAGGCGCTGTAGGCTTTTTGGTGCCATTTGTTGGGTCTTGGAATCCTAGTGCTAAAGCAAAAGCTGCTGGTGCGCCGGTGACGATAAATCTCGCTAAAATTGCGCCAGGCCAAATGATTACTGAGGAATGGCGTGGCAAGCCAGTTTATGTTGTTCGCCGTACGCAAGAGGCTCTAGATGGTCTTAAGAAAGTCACCAATGATATTAGTGATCCTGATTCTCAGAAATCAGTTCAGCCTGAATATGTTGCGGGTACTGAGGGACGTTCGATTAATCCAGAGTTCATGATTATGCTAGGTGTATGTACGCATCTAGGTTGTGCTCCTAAGTTTCGTCCTGATGTGGGTGCGAAAGACTTAGGTGGCGATGCATGGCAGGGTGGTTTCTTTTGCCCGTGTCATGGTTCAAAATTTGATTTAGCTGGTAGGGTCTACAAGGGCGTGCCTGCGCCAACTAATTTAGAAATTCCCCCCCACTTTTATGAAACGGATTCTATAGTAGTGATCGGTAAAGATGGAGGTGCTGCATAATGAGTAAAGCAACTGGTTTGTTAGGTTGGATTGATGACCGATTACCTATTATTCGTGCGTGGGATACTCATATGGGTAAATACTACGCACCGAAAAACTTTAACTTTTGGTACTTTTTTGGTGTTCTGTCTATTCTGGTGTTGGTTAACCAGCTATTAACAGGTGTTTGGTTGGTCATGAGTTATGAGCCATCCGCTGAAGGTGCTTTTGCTTCTGTAGAGTACATCATGCGTGATGTAGAGTGGGGATGGCTGATTCGCTATCTGCATTCAACGGGTGCGTCTGCATTCTTTATCGTTGTTTATCTGCATATGTTCCGTGGCTTGTTATATGGCTCATACAAGGCTCCTCGTGAGCTTGTGTGGATTTTTGGTATGACAATTTATTTGGCATTAATGGCGGAAGCGTTCATGGGTTATGTTCTGCCTTGGGGGCAAATGTCATACTGGGGTGCGCAGGTAATTGTCTCCTTGTTTGGTGCTATCCCTTATGTGGGTGAAGACCTTGTTCAGTGGATTCGTGGTGATTACCTTATTTCAGGCATTACACTCAACCGCTTCTTCTCTTTGCATGTCATTGCTTTGCCGATTGTTATTTTGGCATTGGTCGTACTGCATATTCTAGCGCTACATGAAGTAGGTTCGAATAACCCAGACGGTGTAGATATTAAAAAGAATAAAGATGAAAACGGTGTGCCTAAAGACGGTATTCCTTTCCACCCATTCTATACCGTTCATGATTTAGTCGGTATTACAGTATTCCTATTTGTTTTCAGTTTCGTGTTGTTCTTTATGCCGGAAATGGGTGGTTTCTTCTTAGAATACGCTAATTTTGAAGCAGCGAATAACTTGAAAACTCCAGACCATATTGCGCCAGTGTGGTATTTCACGCCTTTCTACGCAATTTTACGCGCTGTAACGATTGATTTAGGTGGTGTGTTTACCGCGAAATTACTTGGTTTTATGGCGATGGGTGCGGCGATTGCCATCTTGTTTGTACTGCCTTGGCTAGATAAGAGCCCAGTACGCTCTATTCGTTACAAAGGCTGGTTGCCAAAGATTATGTTGCTATTATTCGCAGCGATATTCGTCATTTTAGGTTATTTAGGTGTGAAAGCGCCAACCGATGGTCGAACAGTGTTGTCTCAGCTGGGAACGGTGTTCTACTTCGTGTTCTTTATTACTATGCCTATCTGGAGTAACCCAAACAGCCCTAAAGTGAAATCCATATTGAACTGGATTGTTTGTTTATTGCTAGGGGCGTTGCTGCTGAATATTTCGTTTATTGGTGCAGGTGGTGATAAGCCTTTAGATGTGCCGTTATTTGTGCGTGTATTTGGTGTTGCCTTGGCAGTGCTGACTATTCTGGTACCTTTTTTAACAGCAAGAGATACTGTGGGCGCAGAGCCCACAAGAACTCAAGCTAAGGGTTTGCCACTAGGCTTGGTGTGGCTGGGTGTATTATTCTTCGTCATAATGACTGTGTTGCCTATTAAAGCGGTTGCTGCTGGTGGTGCTTTTGATTGTGGGTCTATTCCATGTGATGAATATGAGGCAGATTTATCAGATAAAGCATCGTTACAAAATGGTGCTAAATGGTTTATGAATTACTGTTTGGCATGTCATACGGCGCAATATTCTCGTTATGAGCGCGTTGCTGACGATTTGGGTATTCCGCACAAGGTGATGATGGATGCTCTTGTGTTCGGTGATGAAAAAATCGGCTCATTAATGGGTAACGCCATGAGCGCAACCGATTCTAAAGCATGGTTTGGTGCTTCTCCTCCGGATTTGACATTGGTGGCACGAGTCCGTTCACCAGAATGGCTTTATACCTATTTACGCAATTTCTATAGCGACCCTTCTCGCCCTTTAGGTGTTAATAATCGTGTGTTTGCGAATGTGGGTATGCCTCATGTGATGATGGAGCTGCAAGGGTTGCTGAATTGTGGGCCGGGTCCTAAGTTAGACGGTTACGGTAAAATCGAGCGTAACGCGCTAGGTGAACCAGTAGTCGATGAGCATTGCGGTGCTTTGATTGAAGGTGATAAAAAAGGCCTGATGAATGTAGATGAATTCGATACTGCCATTTATGATTTGGTTAATTTCATTGAATACATGGGTGAGCCTATTGCGGAAAAACGCGAGCGTTTAGGTATATTTGTTTTGTTGTTCTTAGTCGTTCTGTTTGTGTTTACTTTCTTACTTAATCGAGAGTATTGGAAAGGTATCCACTAAAGCTCATCTTTTTGTGTTAAAATCCCGCGGCTTTCCTGCCTGCCACATGAAGCTGTGTCGTTGGTGAGAAAGCCGTTTTTATTTCTGAGTATGTTAGATAAACATACTACTACCCAACCAACTATATTTGAGGTGAATCAATGGGTGTTGTCACCAAACGCTCATCAATGACGTATTTTTCTGATGCTCAGGATCATTACAGTCATAGAGTTAGAATCGTGCTCGCAGAGAAGGGAGTAACTTACGACTTGGAGGATATTGATCCTCTTGAGTTAACCGAGGAAGTGTCTGAGCTCACCCCTTATAACTCGTTGCCGGTATTACTTGACCGCGACTTAGTACTGTATGAATCAAAAGTAATGATGGAATACCTAGATGAGCGTTTTCCTCATCCACCGTTGTTGCCTGTTTATCCAGTGACTCGTGCAGAAAGTCGTCTATGGATGCACCGCATAGAAAAAGATTGGTCACCATTGGTTGATATTATTGTTGCGGCTAACGACCCTGAGTCGGTTGCTGTCGCAGTTAAAGAGCTTAAAGAAAGTCTGACAACGGTTGCCCCTATTTTTGCAGAAAAGCCCTTCTTTATGAGTGATGAATTTACGCTTGTAGACTGTTGTTTGGCGCCTGTACTGTGGCGGTTAGAGCACTTTGGTGTGAAGTTGCCAAATACCCGCCAAACCAAGCCTTTACATGACTACATGGAGCGTTTGTTTGCGAGAGAAGCGTTTCAGGAAAGTTTGACCGAGCTTGAGCGTGAGATGAGAGCTTAAATTACAACAAGATTAAGTGGGATATGTTATGTCTACGATGACCTCTAGCCGACCATATTTGGTGCGTGCATTGTATGATTGGATTATTGATAACCAATGTACGCCTTATTTGCTTGTTAATGCGCTCCATGATCGGGCGCTAGTACCTCAGGATTTTGTTAATCCTGACGGACAAATAGTATTAAATATTTCACCTGCCGCAGTAAATGATTTTTTTATGGGTGATGGAAACTTATCTTTCAATGCGCGTTTTGGCGGTGTTCCTACGGAAATCTTCGTTCCTTGTGCCGCTATTATGGGTATCTATGCTAAAGAAAATCAGCAGGGAATGATTTTTGAAATAGAGCCAGAGCAAGATGCGCCCCCTCCAGCATCTCCCCCGTCAAACCCTAATGCTTCGCCTAATTCAGGTAATAAAAAAAGACCTAGCTTAAAAGTCGTTAAATAACTTTAGTTCAAAGAGTCTCGCTCTTCTTTATTGCATCCTGTTTTTTTTATTCCTTTTTGGAATGTCCAGCTTATTCTTATTTCTATTTCTTATTGGTGATATTTATCATTGTCATCAATACTTAATGTCGTCCGTAGAGATAATAATAATGTAAATAGACAAAACAATGAGGTTAGAACAATGGCATTTCTAGAGCATACCCTTGGTATTATGTTGCACCCCGACAGCGAGTGGAAAGCAATTCGTAACGAAAAACATTCTTTTAGGCAGGTTTTTTTAAGTCATGTTCCGCTTTTGGCATTAATACCGACTGTTTGTTTTTATGTTGGTGTAACTCAAGTTGGTTGGAGCGTAGGTGGTGGTGATCCTGTTCGTCTTACGGCAGGAAGTGCTTTAGAGTTATGTGGATTAACCTATGTGGCGCTTCTTTTGGGTGTTTTTATTCTGGGTGAGTTTATTAACTTCATGGCTAAGACCTATGGCGTTAAAGACTCCGAAGAAAAACGTCATTATGAAGGAACGGCTTTGGCGGTTTATGTGACTACACCAGTTTTCTTGGCCGGGATATTTGGTTTGTATCCAGATATATGGGTGAATGCTATTGCAACAGGCATTGCCGGTGCTTATGCGGTATATCTCGTTTATGAAGGTATTCCTATTCTAATGAATATCGATAAGGACCGTGCATTTATGTATGCAAGTTCTGTGGTTACGGTAGGTTTGGTGATGATGGTGGTTGTACGCGTTGCGGCAGTTATTATGTGGAATATGGGGGTTGGGCCTGTCTACGTCGACTAGGCTTAATTTATGAAATAAAACGGGGCTAGATTTTCTAGTCCCGTTTTTTTATGGTTAAAGTGTTTAAATGTATTTAAACACTTTAACCACTTCTTGGACGCCAACAATAGTGCTGGCAACTCCTGTCACATAGTCGGCTTCGGTTTGGGTGAGTAGACCCATTAAGTAGACGACACCATCTTCTACAATGACTTTTACTTTAGAGCTATCAATCATATCATCAGCTATAAAAACAGCTTTGACCTTTGTACTCAACCACGAATCATTAGTTCGAACCAGTAATGCGGTATTCCCCTTGATTTGTAATTCGTTATACACTTTTTCAACATTATTAATTTTTTCTGCGGTTTGTTGAGCCAGTGCTTTAAGTGCCTCCGTAGGTACCTGCCCGGTGAGGAGCATAATATTGTTGAAACTAGTCACATTGACATGCGCAAGTCTGAGTTCAGGGTCGGCTTTATTAATGTTGACACTAGCGATTACTTCTAGTCGTTGGTCATCTAGGTATGTGCCAAATGAGCGCTCTCCAGGGTCTGTTTCTATCGGCTGGTTAGTGGTGGTATCTATGATAGTGGTGCAGGCAGACAAGCATAGTAAGGTTGCTGCTAATGTAAGAGATTTTGCGCTTTTCATATTTGTCCTCTTTCTTCGGTAAAAAATTATTCTGTCGAACCAAATAGTTGTTCATCAATTAGGTCGCATAGACAAAATAAAATAAGTAGATGGATTTCGTGTATGCGAGAGCGTGAATCTATGGGAACAAGTAACTCTTTGTCTTCGTTGTCTAATAGCGCAGATAGATTTCCCCCATCTCTGCCGCTAAGAGTGACGACTCGCATGCCTCGCTCGTGTGCGGCTTGAATGGCTTGTAACAAGTTTGATGGATTGCCGCTAGATGACAGTATGACTAAAACATCGCCGGCGTTGCCAAGTGCGCGAATCTCTTTCGCAAAAATTTCATTAAAGCTGCTTTCATAAGCAATAGAGGTTACGTTGGTTAGATCGCAGCCTAGAGTAATAGCGGGAAGGCTAGGGCGCTCGCGCTCGAATCGATTGATTAGGTTGTTAGTAAATAATTGCGCCAGTGCAGCTGAAGGCCCGTTACCACAGATAAGTAATTTATTTCCGTTTAAGAGGCATTCCACTAATAGTGCGCTGGCGTTCACAATTTGTGGTAACAGTTGTTCGCTGCACTGTATTTTTGCGTCAACACTAGACTGAAAAATTTTATAGATCCTTTCTTCAAACATAATATAGTAAAGAGCTCATGGTAGGTAAGTGATCAGTGAGTTAGCGTTTGTTAAGGTTAATGTAAAACAATGCTTAATAAAAGGCATGCTTTAACCAATGAAAGCAAAACGATTTGTTAGTGCTGCCATCTTTGTGTTTTTTTTGTGCGGGTTCTACACCAATGATATCGAATCGACAGCTGACTGCCTCCGTTAATTTATGCTTGTGCAAGTAATGCTGAGCAGCGCTAATAATGCGTCGCTGCTTTTCTTTGGTGACGCTGTCTATACCTGTGCCGTACCGTTTACTTTTTCGGTATCTTACTTCAATGAATATTAGCAGTTTGCCTTCTTTCATGATGAGGTCAATTTCACCTTGCCGACAATGATAATTATTTTCAATGAAGTTTAGCTGGTTTTTGCATAAGTAATCCTTAGCGGCTTCTTCGGCGATCGTCCCTATCGCTTTGGTCTTCATGGTGTAACGTCCTTGTAGTGGTGGAGGTTTTGGTGGTGCTGTGTTGATTTTGTGTTGTTGGTGGCTGGGGTTGTCTATTGCTTAGTTAGGTCAAGGGATTGTAGCTCCTTGAGTTCTCCGTCAATAATCTCTGCCCACAGTTGTTGTCGATAGATGCGATTATCACTTTTTATACTGAGCTGCCCTGTCGCGCCATATAGTTGTTGCAACGGCATTTGTGATAGTTGTGGTAGTCGTGAATAAAGTAAAAAGCTATCTACGCCCAGGGCGTAAAGTTTGTCGTATCCAGGCGATCTGCTTATGTTTTCAGAAAGTATGGTTTTTTCAGGGATATCTTCTTGTATTAACCAGGGCATAATGGTTAAGCGAATTTTGTTCAGGTCGATGTTTTTGCTCTTGCTATTGGTGCTGCTATACAGTTGACTTGTGGCATATACAGGTAGGTCACTTGCGTAATAAAAGTTAAGTGTGGGTTTTATTTGAGTGCCTTCTTGTGATCGAGTAACCAAAAATATCATGTCAATATCGTGTCTGCGCCTCGGTTCAAATTCAAAATTACGCCCAAATAAGCGTTTTAATGATGACGCACGTTTCTTGCTTTGGTCGATATGAAGTGAGCTTTGAATGGTCTCGGCATAAGTTTCGGCGCTATCTAAAGTTGTCTGGTCGGAAATGATGCCGCCCAATGCTTGCCAGCGAGCAGTAAATGCACGTGCAGAGCGCTGGCTCCAATCTTCTGGGGATGAGATAACAAGTGCGTGGCGGTGCCCTTCGGCCCATGCTCTTTCTGCTACTTGTATCGCTTCGTCTTCTAGTGATAAACCGAATTGATAAAAATGACGCGGCAAATGGGGTGAACTCTGTATGTCTTCTGTTTCAAGTGATGTATCAGTGATGACAGGGTTTGTTACTTGTTCGCGGTCAACGTAATTTAAGGCGAGCACAGGTGTGGTTAGTAAGTTTTTTGTGTGCAGTGCTTGTACATTGCCTTTTGATAGTGGGCCAATCACGAGATCGGCGCCATTTTTTACTGCTAGATCATAGGTGGTGTGAATGTTTTCTGAGCTAGTGTCATAAAGCTGTATTGCTGGAGGTGTGCCAAGGCTTTGTTGATTATTGTAGTAGGCAGCTAAAAAACCATCGCGAATACTTTCTCCCGCTTTCGCCAATTTGCCTTCTAATGGCAATAGCAAAGCAATGTTTTTTGGGCTGTTTGAGATAAGGTTTGTGAGTAAGCGTAAATTGTTGGGTAGGTATAAATTGGCTGGGTGGTTCGGGTGTTCGGTACGCCAATTGGCAATGGCAGTATTTTGTGCGTTTAGGCTGCCTTGTGCTTGGTTGCTTGTGCGAGCCAAATCGATCCATCCGCGATACACTTCGCTGCTGTTGATAGACGATAAGCGAATAAGCTCACTATAGCTCAGGGCAGAGATTTGATTCCAAATAGCATCGCTATTCTGCTGGATAGCGTCGTCGCTAGATAGTAATGTGTCTAATGCTATGTATTGTCGAATGCTCGCTTCAGTGTTGCCCATTGCTTGATAAAGTCTTGCGCTAGTGCGGTAGAAGCTTTCTTGTTGTTCTGTACTTGCTTGATCGATGGTGGCGTTTATTCGTGGGTTAGCAAAAAACTCATTAGCTTTTTTTAGTGATTGGTTGCGAGAGTAAATTTTGCTAGCGTTGAGTGTATAGTCAATAAATTGAGTGTCATTAAGTTCAATGAGATTGATATCTTCGATAATGCTTTCTGCTTGGGTGTTAGCGTTTATAGCAAGTAGGCGTTTGGCGATTCCAAGCAGGTTCTGGTCTCTTTCTGGTGAAGTACTGTTCGTAATGGCAGCGGCGTCGGCCATAAGCTGGCTTGGGCTGTCATTGTTTATGCTTACTGCTGGAATAGGATTCGTTTTTGTGGGTGTTGTGCAGCTTGTTATGAGTAGTGTGCAGCTTATGAGTAATACATAAACAAATGTGTGTTTTATGTGGCTAGCTTTTGTTGGAGTGTGTTTCAATAGCATGAATTTTCTCTAGGATGTTTTTCGTCATGTCTGATATAAATTACGGCGTACTTTACGTGGTGGCTACACCTATAGGCAACCTGGGGGATATTTCTCAGCGCGCGCTAGATACCCTTAAAATGGTTGATGTAATTGCTGCTGAGGATACCCGTCATAGTGCAAAGTTACTACAACATTTTGGCGTTTCTACTCGACTTATCGCTTACCACGATTATAGTAACGAACAGCGGCTAGAAAAAATAGTTTCTTTACTGCTATCCGGTGAGTCGGTGGCACTTATTTCCGATGCAGGCACCCCTCTAATCTCCGATCCAGGTTATGATTTGGTCAATGTGGCTAGGGAAAGAGGGGTCTTGGTGCAGTCAGTACCGGGTTCATGCGCACTTGTTGCTGCTTTATCGATATCCGGTTTACCTTGTAATCAATTTGTCTTTGAGGGTTTTTTACCCGCTAAATCCTCTTCTCGTTGCCAGGCCTTTACGCCGTTGTTAGATGAGTCGCGTACGGTTGTGTTTTATGAGTCGCCGCATCGAATTGTAGATAGCTTGAAGGATTTGAGTACGGTTTTGGGCGCTCAGCGTGAGGTGGTATTGGCGAGAGAGCTAACGAAAACCTATGAGACCGTTTTGTCTGGTTCTGTAGAGATATTATTGCGGCAGATACAAGAAGATGCGAATCAGCAGCGCGGAGAATTTGTTCTGCTAGTGAAAGGCGTGGAGAAAATAGCTTTAGAAAAAGGTGTGGTAAGTAGTGAAGCGAAAGCGCTAATGGCTATTTTACTTGATTATACACCGGTTAAGACGGCATCAGCTATCGCAGCTAGGGTAACCGGCATTAAAAAGCGGGATTTGTATCAATGGGCTTTAGCTAACCCTAAAGTTAGTTAGCTTTGGCCTAACATTTTGGGCAAAAACACTTGTGTTAATTGTTATCAGCAGTTATCTTGCCGCTTGGAGTTGGCTCGGCAATCGCTTTATGTTTTGCTTGGGTGTTCATTTTTGATTATTCAAACTGGTCATCTAAGGCGGCACTAAGAGGAAAGTCCGGGCTCCATAGGGTAGAGTGCCAGGTAACCTCTGGGGGGCGTGAGCCTACGGAAAGTGCAGCAGAAAATAAACCGCCTGCTATTTATAGTCGGTAAGGGTGAAATGGTGCGGTAAGAGCGCACCGCGCAACTGGTAACAGTTTGTGGCATGGTAAACCCCGCTCGGAGCAAGATCAAATAGGAATCCATTTGCTCAAGGCTTAGGCTTTTTGTATAAGGCGTGACCCGCGCTGGATTCGGGTAGATTGCTTAAGATGTATGGTGACATGCATCGTAGATGAATGATTGTCCACGACAGAACCCGGCTTACAGGCCAACTTCATATATACCTAAAGCCCCCGTAAAACGGGGCTTTTCTTTCTGCACCACGCTATTCTTGCTGTGGTGTTACAAATTCGGGCGCAAAATATACAAGGCCTATTAAGGCGCTTACCCCAAGCCCCTATTGAGTAAATCTAAAGCCAGAAGCGAAGAATTCACAGCTTTACACGCAGTGTTAGCAGTGCTTAAAGGGCTTAAATCACCGCCAATCTAGCCGTAAGATCCATAAAAAAATATAGAAGTAGGTTAGCTGCTCCTAAAATTTGAGCCTAAGTTGATCGCTTAGCTACCGCGTATTACGTTGATATCATACGGCCAGCGATGGGGTTTTTAAGGTGTGCACTGTTTTATTGGACGACAGTTAGCTTGTCTGGTCTATCTTAAAAAGCCGGATAGTTTTTATATCATGGTAGGTTAAGGCATGCGGGTTAACACATCACTGGTCATTACTGGTTATAGTTGTGCGGCTGAAGCTAGAGATTTTTTATGTCTGCTTTTTTGGCGGCTACCAAAAATATTATCCCAGTAGCTGAAAATGAGTCCGAAATTTTTATCGCGATTCTCTGAGGATTTGTGGTGATGAATTTGATGCATTGCAGGGCTAACTAAGTGGCTCTCTAGCCAGTAAGGGTAAGAAAAGTAAAGGTGGGAGTGTCTTAAGTGATAGCCGCAGATGAAAAAAATAAAAAGTACGGTGTTAACGTTTGCAATTTTCAGTTCGTAAATATGAAAAGGTATCGCAGCTTGTATGGTCTTTTCCAAAAATAAAAATCCGCAAGTAATAAACAATATAGATATTATTATTTCCACTGGGTTTTGTCGGAGAACGGTAAAAGGGCTTAGGTGTTTAGCGCTATGGTGGAGCTTATGGAAAAGCCACAAAGATCGATGCTTATGCAGATGGTAATGTAATAAAAAATATAAAAAATCATAAATAATGGCGATCGTTAGTGTGTATAAAGCGCTGATCCAAAACGCGCCAGCGGCTTTGGTGGCGTATTTTTTTTTATCTAAATAATCTATATCTAAAGTCATATGTCGGTTTAATAAATCTATATTTTCTAATGTTAACGAAAAAATGTACGTATTTATAAGCACCCAAAACAGATCTTTTTTGAGTTCCTTTTTTTGAGATGTGGAAATCTTTATGTTTATCTTGTTTTTCTGTAAAAAGTACGCCGCAAAGAAAGTAGACCCTAGTAGGTAGGGCCAATAAAATAGATGGTGGGAGGTTGAAAATAAATCTATGATAGGTTGGGCCAGTGTGCTGATAATGTTATTGGTGTTCATGCTGGTCGACTCTCTTTTTTAGAGTGGTGCTCGTTACTTGGGCTGGAGTAGGCACGTTATGCTGATGCTATAGGTGTTAGTGCTTAGCATTTATTGCCTGTTCATATTTTTTTCACAACATTAAGAACAATAAAGTGACTCGTCTTTTCTGTTGTCAATAAAATCCCCAAAAGGCTTGTGATCCCGCCAGGGATAAGTAATAAAAATATCGCGAGTGCAGCGAGGCTGATCTGAATAAGCTGAAATATTTTTTCTTCATCTCCTTTTTTTTGTGCGCTTTTTACGTCTTCGTGGCTGCCCGCTGCTTGTTGAAAATAGATAGCAAGGGTACTCCGGCGTGAAAAAAGTATTATGGCTCCAGTGGCTAAAAGTATTGCGTAAAGGTATGACAGCAGTATCGGGCCTAGATAGCCAAGTATCAGACCTGAAAGGTAAGTGTCTATTGCAATAAGTGAAAAAAGAAGTATGAGCCATTCCATCTAAATGTAATCCTCGTCAGCCTATTCGCGTGACTTGTCGTTTATGTATTTTTACAAGATATATTTTGCAAGTGATTAGAGGCGCACATATTATCGCAGTATTATATTGTTGACAATCGTAATGCGAATCATTATCATAATTGCTCTTATTGGTGGTTGGGAAGTGAGTTTGGCTAATGGTCAGTGATCAAGTTAAAAAGAAGATGTTGGACGTTTTTGATGAGGTGTTTTGTCATGATGGGTATGGTAATTTTTCTGTGTCTGTGCGCATTCTTAAGCGGGGACAGAAAGAGGTCATTATCGATTGTGGCAAACAATATCGGTACGTATTGGATGAAAAAAATATAAGGGCAAAAATGTAGTGTGATAGAAATTACTAAGGCGATGAGGGTTCGCTACTTCTTACTCGGGAAACCGGGTTTAAAAATGAGTCGGTAAGCACTGCGAAATCGAGTTTCGAGATGCTGCCATAATTAATAGCCCTAAATAGGGTAAGGTATTAAAGCAATGAAAAGTAATATGAATAAACAGGGCGGTTTTACGCTGCTCGAACTGCTAGTAGTGGTGGGCATTATGGCCATCATTGGTGGTGCCCTAATCTCATCATTCGGAGGTCAAGAGACTAAAGCGGCGCGTGGTGTTGCAACGCAAGCCATCGCCGGGGTAGAAAGTGCGATACGGACGCATGCAGTGGTAGAAGGGGAGTTGCCAAGCGGTCTTGAGGCGCTAGCATGTGTTCCTTATGATTTAGCCTATAACGCAGCAAGCTACGGTGCTCTAACCGTCGTACCTACTGTTCTAGGGGCTGGTGACTCAGCTGCTGCAGCTTCAGCTTATGTTTACGGTGGCGAGTCTAACCTAGCGAGTGTTGGTGGCGGAATGGGTCGTAAGCTAGCTGATAAGTTTACCTTGACAGCTATTGCTGCAGATGGTGTTGCCGCGCTTACAGAGGCCGGTATTCAGAGTGTTCGTTATGGTATCGCCGCTGCTTGTGACAACGATCCTGCCTCAGTTCAAAGCGTGACTATTGGTTCTATAACCGGAGATATCGGTGGTGGTACTTTGGTTGCTCTTGATATTCCAGGGCAGGCTTTTGAGGATCCGCGTCCAGGTTCGGGTGGTGTTGGGTTTAGAAACCGTGGTCTTGGTTTCTCTGCGCCACTTGCTGCAAATATGCCATTGATGGTTTGGAAAGCGGGCACCGACGGTTATAACAACAAGAAATTGGGTGCAGCTGAATCTGATCAGTTGATTGGTTTAGGTGTGGGTGCTTCTTCAGACTTAGTGGGTAATGCTAATTCTCCGTTCGCCAAAGCGCCATTTTATGGTCAGGTGGGTAAAGATAAGTACTCGCACTACATTGCTTTAATCAATATAGGTCCAGTGGGCTCTGAGTTCGATGTTGCCTTTGTTCAGGCGGTCGTCGATGCCCGTGGTGACTTCTTAGACGAAGAAATCGCTGAGTTCCAAGGTCAAAAACTGTAAGGTCATATTTATAAGGTCACAGTTTGTAAGGCCAGCAGAGCTTGTAATGTTTGATCTGTTAAGTGCACTGCCTGTCTAGTTGTTAGGTAGTGCTGGTTGACAAGGATGTCGACTTTTCTCGTTTGTTTACCCATATTAATTTAGGTTTGGTCATTGCTAAAATGTCTATGTATAAGCAGCAGCTTGGTTTTACTTTATTGGAGTTGTTGCTGGTCGTGGCTATTTTGGCAATTATCAGTGGTTCAATTATCGCGTTTTTTGGCGGAGGCGGTTCAGGTATAAAGTCGAACACCCTGCGTGTTGCCACCGATATTCAGATGCGCGCACTAAGAGAGGCCTTGCTTAGCTATCGTGCCGATCATCTTGGTAAGCTGCCGCTGGCTCACGATGCGCCAGTTGGTGCCAGCACGTTTCAGCCAAAGATGGATTCTCCTGTCGACATCTCTTTTTTAATAAAGAATCATTTGTTGGGCGATGGGGATCCTACAAATAATCAAGATTTAGCCTGGAGTGCCGATTATCAGCGCGGCTGGCGCGGCCCGTATTTGCAAACTACCCATATTGACTACGTCGATGTCGGCGATGTGTGGCAGTCAGACGGTAATCATGGGCCGCATTTTGTTGATGATGGGGTTGTAGTCGACCAGATGGCATTGGCCGATACCTATCAGTCGCCAGCAGTTAGACCTGTATCCGTGAACGGTGCGGGCGACTCGCTGTTAAATTCTAGTGTCGCGCAGCGCCAATATAGACCGTGTACTGAAAACCTGGCCAACACCGAGTGCGTGCTTGATTGGCGAAAAATAGTCGGCGAGCAGTCTTCGGTGTTCAGCAATTCGGGTCGACCTTTAGTAATGTTGGGCTTCGACGATATTGCCAAAGCCCGAATAGTGAGTTTTGGCCCCAATGGGGTTTTTGATTCGAGCGATGTGGTCGAGGACTACCTCGCTAATAATTCATTGGCAGCGGGAGATTACAGCTGTCGCTTGATTGCCGACGCCACGCGGTTTACTGCAGGCAACGACGACATCGTATTGTGTTTATTGTAAGGGAGTTTTGTTTAAGTGAAGTGGTGTGTATGTGTGTCTTTTTTATCGTTCATTATATTTTATAGCGGTTTCACAGTTGCAAGCGATACCGAGGTTAAGCCACGTTTCACGCAGGCGGCAACCAAGGTCGATCTGCACGATTTAATTACTCAATATAGGCCCCGGCTTCAGGGTTCGGTTGACATTGTTTTATTTCGCAAGCTGAGTTTTACCGGTGATGTTATGGCCTTGCCCCAAAGGCGAAAAAGTGGCTACGTCAATCGCTTGATTAATAATTTCTCTAAGGGTGAATCGCTAGCGCCGGTTGCTCAAGGTATTGAATTGATGTCGTCCGAAGGTGCTAGCCTCAATGTGTATGTAGTCGAGGCGCTAGTGCCGATGATTCAGCAGAACTTGGTTGTTGGTGATCGCGTCTCTGTGTCGGCTTATCACGCATATACCTCTGACTATGGTCCCGGTCTTATTATGTACGCCTACGAGCGACATTTGCCCTTGGCGTGGAGTGCTAAATTCATGCTCTGGATTGATGAACTTATGAATACGTCTAGTAAAAATCAGGGTCGCACTGGGGGCGCATAGTAATGAACACAAGGCAGCAGGCAAGATTCTGTAAGGGCTTTACTTTGCTGGAAATGGTGTTGGTAGTATTTATTTTGGGAGTATTGGCAACTATTTCTTTAACGTTTATTGAAAACGAAGATGGGCAGGTTCGCTACGAGCAGTCACTACGTAAGATGGACATTATTCTCAGTGCCATTGTCACTAAGCGTGACTACCGAGGGCAGGCTATCGTATCGGGCTTTGTGGTCGACAATGGACGGCTGCCAACAACTAATGCGGTCGCCGGTTATAGTCTCGACGAGTTAGTGAGTGGTGCCTCCTTAAACAGAAAAGCGCCTCAAGTGCCACACTACCATTGGGATAATGATGCCGATTCGGATTTTGAATCTAGCCTCAGGGTGTCTCAAGAAGGGCTGGGTAGTGCGACCGGTGATGATGCCAAACGGCACGATATTGACAGCGAGCTAAACCTACGCAAAGGGCAGGCTTACGGTGGTTATTTAAATGGTTTAATCGATAGTAGTGGCTCGGTAAAAGACGCATGGGGTGATAATTTTAAAGCTGACATCAAAAATGCTGCCGGCAACACAGGGTTTCCTATGGATGTTATCGATGATCCTACAATGGCCTATCAACTGGCGTTGGCAGATCACCCGCCTTTTTCAGACTCTTTGTCAGTTCCCATAAGAAAAGTGCAAAAGCGTGTCAACATAAATCAGTGGAGTAGTGCATTGTCAGATTTGGATTCGGTGGCCAGTGATTTAGTGTTTCAGCTCAATAGCGCGATTGGTGTTGCCATTAATAGTCCTGCAATTTTTTCTCATGCGGAATATCAGACCAGTTGCGAGGCCGGGTTTGCAGATACTTTTGAGCTGGTTTTATTTGTCTACCGAAATTCGTCGGGTTCTGCGTCGAGTCAGTGGATAAATTATGTGCTGGCAGAACAAACGGGAGATGGTTTTGTTAAAGCGATGATTCGTCGCGAATTCAATGCAGATGAAGTGCGCGATTCAGTGACAGATATAGATGAGGATCGAATTCCTGTTGGTAGGCACGTGATTGCCTTGATTGATAAATGCTTGGCCTTTTCCAGTAAAAGCGACGAGGATAAGACCGGCAATCTGGCTTGTAATCTTCAGGCGGTAGACTTAAACGCTGGTCTGCAGACATTCCCGTCTGCGAACCCATCGGCGCCGTCTGGTTTTCGATGCGGGTATGAAGCGGCGAGCACGGCTAGTGGTGTCTCAGACCCGCGTGACAGTAGAAAGCTGATTTATACTTATCTTGATGTTTTTCCTAATGCCGCCCCAGTTACGCCAATATTAAACGGGTTGAATTGAGCTTGAAGTTGAAGTTGCTACTAGAGGCTGTTGGACAGGTATTCCAAAAAACGCACGAGCAGGTTTTACTTTGTTCGGATGACGGCTTTGGTTTGCAAGCTTGGCTTATAGAAAAGGGAGAGTTTATACGGGTGCTTGCCTTTGCCGAGACGGATGCAACAGATTGTGTTGCTGCCTTGGGCGAGGTTTGCGAGCTAATTGTTGAAAGATCGGGCAGTTCAGATTTACCCGATGAAGCGATTATGGTAACGAATCAAGCGGTCCATGCCATGCTCGAGCTGCCTGTTGGCAAGGGCCACAGCATGCCAGCTTCACGTATGCTGGAAATGGTGCGCTGGGAAATGGAATCGCTGGCCTCTGAGCACCTGACCCAATGGAATATTGGTTGGCTGTTGCTTGGGCGTGGGTATTTAAGTGAAGCTCAGCGTGAAGAAGTGCTGAATGTTCTCAAGGTTAATGCCGAAGACATGGTTGGTCGCGGAGGTCGTGCTCCGGTCAGGTTTGGCGAAGAGGCTATCAAGCGAGAATTTATTACTCGCGAACAACTAGAAAAATGTTTGTCCATTCAAGAAGCGAGTTACTTTCTTGACGATAGTATCGACTGTAGCTGGCTGCCTGAGCCGATCAATTCAAGCGACCAAAAAGGCTTGTGGTTATGCGGCGCAATGAGCTCGTCGGTGCGGCAAAAATGGGTAACGGCATTTAAAGGTCAAGATATTCGCTTGAACTGGATTTACCCGCAGGCCGGTTTGGGTGCGCTGTCATTGTTTTTGGGTGCCGGCAAGCAGGTCTCTCCCGTGTCAAAGTTTGATGGGCAGCTCTACGTAGGCATAGAGCGCGCTTATGTGGTGTGTGTCAAAATCGAAAACCAACAAATTACGCAAGTGTCGATGACGCGCTGCAGTGACTTTTCTTTAGTGCTCGGCGATGTTGTTGAGTTGTGCCAGCCTATGCTGGGAACTGACATTAAAACGCTATGGATAGATGGTTCGCATTGGCGCATTAAAGACTTGGCAAGTGAGCTGGGCAATTTACTGAATCGTTCGGTGCAGTTTATTGATTCGGTACAAACGCACCACTACCAGATGAAAACTGATGATGCGTTGGCCTCGGCGCCCACGTCTGCAGTGTTGTGTGCGGCTCAGCATTATTGGGGTTTTTTGCCTAACACCGAGGCTATCCGACTACAGGGACATCCACCTCCGCCACCGAAATACAAACAATCATTTTATCAAATAGCAGCGTGTGTGATGTGTTTTTTACTCACTGTCGGTGGTGTTGAAATCGGTTTTTTTTCTCATCATCAGAGCATTAAAAATAAAATTTCGGGTATTAATGAAACAGTAGAAAAGATTGAACGCGCCAACGAAAAACTCGTCGCTAGTAATAAAGACAGCCAAGAACTCACAGAAAAAATTAATGAGCTCAAGCTAAGAAAAGCTGAAGTCAAAAACCGTAAAGAGTCTATTAAGTCAGTCTTGATTGAGCGCCAGCGGTTTGCTGAAGAAATTTTGAATGTGATTGTCGGACGTTTGCCGAAAGAAGCCGTTATTTTTCATATTCGAGAAACGGATTGGTATGTTATGGAGATCAGTGGTTGGGCTTATAGCCAGTCAAGCGTGGATGTGTTTAACGTTAAATTATCGCGGGCTTTGTCTGCTTGGAATATGTACATAAGTGACAGCCCAAGTGAATCAAAAAGTATAGGGGTATCGTCAGGCATTAATGGTTACGCTTTTACGTTCACTATAAAAAAACAACCCTCTTAGGTTTCTGGTATGGCAGTCATTTCAAAAAAAAAGTTGATGCAAAAAAACAGCGCTCGGGAAAAGCTGATGGTTGTAGTGCTTGGCACTTTACTGGTCATTGGGGGTTACTTTATGTTCAGAGTGAAGCCATTTTTGCATGAAAATAAAGTGCTCGAAGAGCGTCTTCAGTTTACCCAAAAAAACGAACGTGAGAACAGGCCGATGACAGGGGGTGGTAGCAGCATTGTCTCAATGCGAAAAAAATTAGTCGATTTAAAAGCGAGTTATGAACAAGAAAAGAGCACTTTGGATGGTTTGCAAAATAGTTTTATCGATCTCTCGCAAAATGATGCAGAAGCCATTATGCGCAATCAGATCACCGACTTAGTCGATCAAGAGGGTTTGCGGCTACTCAGTATCCGTTCTAGTGATACATCTCTGGAAAAGCTAGCGCAAGTTAGCGCCGTAGTTTCATCTGAAGAGCTTGCTCGGCCACTGTTTGAAATTCTTTTAAAGGGTAATTTTAATCAGTTGCGCTCACTCATCGAGAGTTTAAAAACGCTGCCATATTCCATCGTTATTACAAAGTTTGATTTATCTGCGACTTACGCGGGAGGTGGGGAAAAGCTTCCCACTGGTGTTTTGCAGGTATTATTGACTGTGGCTATTTAAGAGTAATTTGATGATTAATATGCATAGTTCAAACTCATCCGCGGCCAACCAAGTCTGCTCGATAGAGCTAGATGATTTGTTGAAGGGCTGTGCTGATAGGGGCGCGTCGGATCTTCATTTGTCGACAAATTGCCCGCCTATTTATCGAATAGATGGTGCCATTCACTCTGACAATCAAAGCGCGGCGTTTACTGATGCTTGTCTAAGACGTTTTGTCGAAATCCTGTTAAGTAGTGAACAGCTTTTATTTTTGGAAAAAAATCAAAGCATCGATACTGGTCATACGGCATTTGGGACGATGCGCTTCCGCATCAATGTCTACTATGAAAGAGGCAGTCTAGCTATTGCTGCGCGTTGGTTAGAGGGAATTTTTTCATCCTTTAATGACCTGCGTCTGCCCTCACAGCTGGTGAAGTTTACCGAGATGCGAGATGGGCTCGTGCTGGTCACGGGTGCTACGGGTAGTGGTAAATCCACAACACTTGCGACCATGATAAACGAGATTAATGAGAGTTGCCCGTTTCACATTTTAACCATTGAAGATCCAATCGAATTTATTCACCCCAACAAACAATCTATTGTTCATCAGCGAGAGATTGGGCGCGATGTGCCGAGTTTTGCGATGGCCATTCGAGCCGCCATGCGAGAAGACCCCGATGTGATTCTTTTGGGTGAAATGCGCGATACCGAAACGATTAGAGCCGCATTGACAGCTGCTGAAACTGGCCACTTAGTTTTTTCAACGCTACATACTAATGATGCGGCAGGTGTCATTGATCGTATGATTGGTGCGTTTCCGAGCGAAGAGCAAGACAGTGTCCGGCAACAACTGTCGATGGTATTGCGAGGTGTGGTTTCGCAGATGCTGGTTAAGGTTGATGGGGGTGGGCGTGTTCCGATAAACGAGATTCTTTTTGTGGATAATGCGGTCTCGCACTTGATACGTAAACACCGTCCGGAACAAATTCGTTCGGTGATGGAGACGGGAAGGGCAGCCGGCAACCAGAGCTTTGACTTTGCCCTCGCTAAACGAGTTCAAGAGCGTTTAATGCCAAAAGAGCAGGCGCTTCGGCTGACGACCAAAGAGCAGCATTTCAACGAGTTATTAAAAATATTACAAGAGGAATCTCGCCTCGCCTCTGTTCGTAAGCGCTCCACAACAGCTGAGCGGGATAAAACCCAATGATTCGAGATGCTCTGTTGATTAATGCGTGTGTGCAGCAAGGGCTCTTTGATAACGAGCTTGTGGTGGACGTTAAAAAAGAGGCACAACGCAAAAAACAGTCTCTTTTAATCGCTCTGGCATATGCCTCTCGGTTGCCAATTAGTGCATTTTATCGAGCTTACGCCAGTCTGCATCACATTCCGTTTTTGTCGGGTAGCGCTTTAAACGTTGATCTCAATGTGCTGAGGAAATTACCTGTCGGTATGGCGGAGCGCAAACTGTTAATGCCTATTAGCATGGAGCCTGAATATGTTACTCAGTCATCAGTGCAGACCAACCGCACACGATTATATTTAGTGGTGGCGAATCCTGAAGATAAAGCCGGTATTCAGCAGTTTGAACGCGCAACGGGGGCGACAGTGGTGTTATTTATGGGCGACCCTGTGGCAATTGCTTATGCGTTAAAAAAAGCTTATGCCAAGTTACCTGTCCTGAGTGCTTTATCTGGAAATGAGTCGAAATTTGATTCAATTGAAATGCTCGATGACTTGTTCGGAGAGGCTTGGCTGTCGCGCGCGTCAGACATACATATAGAGGCGCATAAAGAAAGTGTACAGGTTAGGTTGCGTGTCGATGGGCGCTTACAGGAGTACCCAAGACAATTTTCTGTCGAAGAAGGGCTTAGTTTAATGAGTCGTATGAAGGTGCTCGCGGCCCTTGATATTTCTGAGCAGCGAATGCCTCAAGATGGCGCGCTTACACACACCTTAGTAAATGCTGTTGAATTTGATGTGCGTTGCGCAACGATGCCCACTCGTTTTGGCGAACGCGCCACGCTGCGCCTTTTAGGTTCGGATAATCAGGCTCTGTCACTGGCGGGAATTGGCATGTCTGCCATTGACTTACAGCGCTTTGAGCGAGAGATTCAAAAGCCCCACGGTATGATTTTGATCACCGGGCCGACGGGTAGCGGAAAGTCAACCACTCTTTATGCTGCGCTGCAGCAAGTATCGTCCCCCGAGATTAATATCATGACGGTAGAGGATCCTATCGAGTATGTCATGAGCGGTGTTGCACAAGTTCAGGTGGGTTCAAAGGTTAGCTTTTCTAGTGCGCTGCGATCCTTTTTGCGCCACGACCCCGATGTGATGATGGTCGGTGAAATACGCGATGGCGAAACGGCCGGCATCGGTATGAAAGCCGCTATGACCGGCCATCTTGTTTTTTCAACTTTGCATACTAATTCTGCAGCAGGTGCGGTGAATCGTTTGGTAGATATGGGTGCAGAGCGCTATTTAATTGGTGCAACGTTATTGGCTGTGATTGCCCAGCGTTTGGTTCGCAGGCTCTGTACGGAATGTAGACAAGAGCGCGTAGTGACTGTTCGTGAGGCAGAGTTTTTTGGTTTTGATATCGCACAGAAAGTGTATGAGCCAAAAGGTTGCGCGCATTGCCTAGATTCAGGCTACAAAGGCCGCCTTGCTTTGTTTGAAACATATTGGATCGATACTAAAGCACGACAATTAATTAACGATGGCGCGACAGAAGCAGAGCTGATTCGTCATGCTAAAGATTTTTCTGACCTCCTGCATGATGGCGTAAATAAAGTATCTAGTGGTCTAACGTCGCTAGCGGAGCTTAAGCGGCTGGGTTTGCTTAATAACTATGAGGAGCATGCATTGTGAGTGGTTATCGCTACGTGGCGCTTGATCGAGAAGGCCAAGAAGTGAGTGGCAATATCGACGCGGATGACCGCAAAGGGGCGTCGCAAAAATTGCGGCAAAAAGGCTTGTATGTCGTCGATTTAGACGATGCCAATACGTCATCCACGGCTTCACTTGCCAAGAAAAGCGATGTTTTTTTAGCCTTGCGTATGTTGAAGCCAATAGGTACGACTAATAAGGTATTTTATTTTAAGCAATTGAGCTTGATGTTGCGTTCGGGGATGTCGCTAACGGATGGATTGAACACGATGATGAGATTGCTCGATCATCCAAAAATGGCTGCGGTTGTTGGTGACATATTGCACCGTGTGAGAGCTGGCGACAGTTTCTCTAATGCTACCGCTGCCGTTGGTATTTTCCCGCTGATGGCTGAGCACATGATAAGAAGTGCTGAGGCGAGTGGTGAATTGGATGTTGTCATGGAAAGAATTGGCGATCATATGGAGCGCAAAGCCAAATTGCAACGCGACATTATGACTACCGCTTTGTACCCTATGGTTGTTATATTTTTAGGCGTCGGTATGTTTATTTTTTTAGTGACAGGGGTCATTCCAAAATTTGCGAAATATTTTGAAAGCAACGGAAAAGCTCTGCCCGAAATGACACAAAACCTATTGAACCTCTCGAACTTTGTGGGGCAGTACTGGATTTTTTTGGTTGCGTGCTTGGTTTTTTTCGTAATGACGATCATCCTCTTCTATAAATCTGCTCGGGGTCGGCTTAAAATTGATCAAGCACTACTGAGCGTACCTGTTATCGGATCTGTGATTACTTTTGGTGCCATGTCTCAGTTAACGTGGAGTTTATCTATGTTATTGCGCAGTGGTTTGACGGTCGTGGAATCTCTCGAAATCAGTGCAAAGTTGATTGCTAATCGATCGATATCAGCAGATTTGACCCGTGCGCGTGACCACATTATCCGGGGTAAAGATATATCTACAAGTCTTATTGCAAACGGCATAACACCTCTGGTGCAGCAGTTGGCGGGCATCGGTGAAAAGTCTGGCAACTTGGATCAGGTGATGGAAGAGGCGGGGAACTATTATGAGGAAGCGCTGCAGATTAAAAGTAAAGTGCTCGGTTCGTTGATAGAGCCCGCCGCGATTTTACTCATCGGCGGAATGGTGGCTTATGTCTATATTGCATTTTTCAAAGCGATTTTTGCTATTTCTTCGGTGTAGCTACTATCAATATGCGAGCAGTAGAGGTTAACAGTATGACGGAATTATTTAGTGATAAAAACGACTCGAAAGTCCAATTTATTTTTGTTGTAAGTTTTCTTATTTTGACAATGTTAAGTACTTCTGTGCTTGCAGATCCTCCAGTATCATTGCAGGCTCAAGTGCCGGCTTTACTGAAGATGATTGATGAAAGTAACAAGCTGTATAAGCAGCGTCTGAGCGGTATTTCTGCACCTGAAGTTCAATCTTCAGAACAAGAAAAAGCGACGTCAATGCCACGGGATCCCTTCTCACTTTCTCCACAGCTGTTACAAGAGTTGTCAGCTAATCGTTCCACTGGCGTTTCGCAATTTCAGCAGCAAAATAGCAGAGTGATGCCGCGCTTAAAGCTAAAAGGCATCGTGAGAGACGATGCTTCTAACGAATCCTTCGCCCTGTTAGACGTTGGAGGTCAGGATGTTCACTTGGTTCGAGTCGGTGATGAAATTAGTTTCAATCCAGCTGATCCTAAGCAGGTGATAAAAATAATGAAAATAGCGCCATCCAGTCTCATTGTTGAAGTGGGAACCTTGGGCGATTTAATCATGGTGAGGTAAGGTAAGCATGTTTTGTAAAGTGTCTAAGGTGTGGTTAAGTGCGTTGATTTTTGCTGGTTTATTTACCTGTCATTCCATTAGCGCAAATACAACGGTAAAGATTCCAGAATTGGAATTTAAGCAAGCTAAGCTAATTAATGTTATTCGATTGTTGTCGGAAACTTCCGGCACAAATATTGTCGTAACACCTGAAGCGAGCGTCGCGGAAGTGTCAGTTTATTTGCGCGATGTGACACTTCGACAGGCAGTTGAAACGATCTGTAGAATTAATAATCTTTGGTATCGCTTTGATCAGCAAGCGCGTACTTATCGCATTATGACTAACGAGGAGTACTCGCGTGATTTGATTATTGATAGAGATTCGGAAACCAGAGTGTTTACATTGAGAAACCCCAATATCGAGTTTGTCGCGAATGCGATAAAAAATCTTTATGGGGGTCGAGTTAAGCGCTCAGGCTCAGATGGTGGTGGGGATAGCGATGATGACGGCGTTAACTCGAATGAGGATGCTTCAATTGATTCCAGTCAATCCAGCGAAGATGATAGGCTTCAAGTCCAGCTGAGTGTCGATCAAATTTCGAATTTGCAACAAGATGGCATTGTGCAAAATAAAGTATCTGCAGCGCAGTTACAAAAACTATCGATTCAAAAAGAGCCTATTTTTGTTACGACTATCAGTGAGCATAACCTGGTCGTAGTAAGAACAGGTGACGATGAAGTAATGGCAAGTATTGTAGCGCTTATTGACGATATTGATCGGCCGGTTCCGCAAGTTTTACTCGAAATGAAAATCATGGATGTGTTGGTGGGGGACGATTTCAATTCGGTCTTTAATTTTGAGATTGCCGGTGGCGATCTTACAGGTGACAGTGTCAACCCTATATTGTTAGGGAACAATGCACTTATTAGTGGTAGCTTTGTTTTTGAATATCTCAATGATAGGCTCAAAGCAAATGTTGAGTTTTTAGAAAAAGACAATCGTGTCAACGTACTGTCAACACCAACGCTATTAGCTACCAATAACCGTAGTGCTAGGTTATTTGTAGGGGACGAGCAGTTACTGATTACCGGGTATTCTGCTCAGGCGATAAATGTAGCGGGTAATCAAGACGTCACCGTCGTCAATGAAAATATTGTGCCATCGACAGAATTTCGAGAAATTGGAAACACCATAGAAATAACGCCGTATATCAATGCTGACCGCACGATCACTCTGGAGCTTAAACAAGAGAGCTCGAGCGTAAAGCGAGGGGCAACTAATATCCCCGTTGTCACCAATACCCAGGTACTGTCTTTGCCAGTTGATACGGTGACGACGGCAGAGCTTGAGGGTACGGTAATCGCTAAAGATGGGCTGACGATTGCTATCGGCGGTTTAGTGCGCGAAACCATTAGTACGTCTGAGCAAAAAGTGCCTTTTTTATCAGATATTCCAGGGCTCGAGCATTTGTTTACCTCTACCAGGGAAAAGAAAGAACGTAGTGAGTTAATATTGATGATCACGCCGAGGGTCATGATGAACCCTGAGGAGAAACGAGATACAGTGAGTTCACTTGAAGAGTTGACAGCGAATTCTCAGCACACGGATAACCTTCCCGATAATTTTCGCTGCCGCACTGCTTGCCGACTGTGAGGGCAATAAAAATGAGTTTACACACATTTAGAATGTTTTTTTCGATCTCTTTTTCGTTGATTTTTTTGAGCGCATGTGCAAATAAACAGCTGCAGGGCACACTTAAAAACTATACCGCCAATCAACAAGTTTCACACAGTTATTGTTTTCGCTATTTGTATGGCGACCATCTTGGTTCCCCCGAATACTCTAAAGCTAAAAGTTGGTGTGCTCGGAGTGCTGCATCAGGTGTGGCAGCGTCGCAAGTTTTGCTAGCAGAAATGTATTTATACGGTATTAGTATGCGCAAGGACGTAGCGTTAGCATTTTTCTGGTATGACTCTGCAGCAGAGCAAGGTCACCCCCATGCGCAATTTATTTTGTCCGAGCTTTACCGTCGTGGTCTTGGCGTAGACAAAAATATTGAAAAGTCTACGGCTTGGTTGCTTAAGTCGGCCACGAACGGACACCCGGAAGCACAAAAAATTTTTTCTGAAAATAAAAAAAAGCTGCTTATTAAGGCTAAATAATAAAACATAAATCACATGGTGGTGAAATGAATCGTTCAATGAGTTTTCTTTATATATTTTTTGTGGTTGTTGCCGTTACTGTTGGTGGTTATCAGTGGTATCAGTCGCAAAAGAATTTACACAGTATAAAAGTATGGTTGCAAACGCCAGTAGATATAGGATATTCCGCTACAGAGAAGGTAGATGTTTATATAGATGGCTATAAAAAATTTCCTGGTATTTCTGAGATTAAAAGGGTGGGGATGTTAATTATAGGCAAGCCGACAGTGAGTTATGTGTTTCCCCAGCCTAGTGAAAGCAAAAAAGAGTTGGGTGAATTACATGTTGTTCTACCGAATAGTGGCATTGACGAATTATTGCTTAATCAAAAAATCATTTTTATTCGCAGCACTGATGGTAAATGGTTATGTACCATGACGATTGCTCAAAAATATAGACCAGAAAATTGCAAAGATGATTCACCTCCACAGCCCGTCTACGCGGGTTAGGTGTTTTTTTGATTGAATAATTACACCGTCTACTTTAGTCGGGGAAGAAACTACCACATTTTATGATTCACGCAAAAAAAGGTGCCAATGTGTGCATGGTTTAACCGAAACTGAGTGATAGAAGCCGTGATAAAAAATATCCACAAAAAAACACAATACATTAGATGAAATTTGCACTCGTGCGGTTTAGAGTTTCGAGGCAGGTTAATGTCTTGAGATGGTTGTTGAGCCCTGAGATTTTATTATTTTGTGGACGCAAACTTTGCGTTACATAAAAATTTTCTAATGGCCGCGGGCCTAAGTGGCCTGATAGTGCGCTTGAAATTTTTTTTGATACAGTCACTTCAAAAAACAGTGCTATTAAATGTGACTGTGTGTCATGGGTGAGATCAATTATCTGAGATCCTGTTTTTTTTGAGTTTGATGCGAAACGCCAGTAGGCGCATGAGTCGTGATCAATTGCTCAACGCTGATCCAGTCAAATTCTATAATTATTAAGGTTTTTTATTGTATTTCCGTGTGTTTGTAGCTATGGTTCTGTCGCCTGTGGCAAACGCCGTGATAAAATTCGTAATAATAGCTATCTAGTAACGGCTGAGCCCCTTGTTTTCGTGGTGTAGAATAAAGCTTACAAGCCAACCCCAATTACTTTTTCGATATATATGTAGCAGAATATATAGGTAGGAAGTAAGTTCAATATGACTTTTTAATCTCAAAATATCCTTCTAGTATAAAGAAACGGTCTCACTCTTAATAAAGTACTTTAAGAGTGTTTCTTATCCTCTTGTTTTATCTTATTTTAACGTCCCCGTTCTATCTGTTTTCTGAGTATTTTCGTAAACGTTAGCGACCAATACCCCGACTTTCGTCACATTTACCAACAACTTCTGTTGACTTTGATTATGGTCAGTTTATAGTGTCACAATGTGGGAAAAAGTAGGTTTTTGTGGTTATTTTGGTTTGTTTTTGTATTTTTGTGGAGTCTAGTGGTAAATATGTTTCTAGGTAGTCATTCAATCAATATGGACGCGAAGGGGCGAATTGCTATTCCTACCCGTGTTCGTGAGCTGCTGCAAGAAGTATGCGGTGGCCGTATTGTTGTGACTGCGCATACAGAAAACCGTTGCTTGCATGTATTCCCTGAAGAGCAGTGGCAAGAAATTCTTCCCAAAATCGAATCCTTACCAAGTTTCAATAAGGTTTCCCGCCGAGCTAAATTATTATTGATTGGTCATGCATCTCCTTTGGAGCTGGATGCGAATGGGCGTGTACTGTTGCCGCCAACGTTACGTGAATACGCAGGAATGGAAAAGAAATTGATGCTGGTTGGTCAGGGAAAAAGTTTAGAGTTGTGGTGTGAGGAAGAGTTTACCCGTTATATCGATTCACCTATAGATGACGATGTTATGCCTGAAGGCATGCAGACGTTGGCTTTGTGAGCATGAGTCAGCCGTTAGAGCAAGTAAGTCATCAAAGTGTTCTTTTGCATGAGTCAGTTGATGCCTTAATTACCGATGTAAATGGCTTTTATGTAGACGGCACCTTTGGTCGAGGCGGTCATAGCCGAGAAGTGTTGCTGCGGTTATCTGAAGAAGCGCAGTTAATGGCGGTGGATAAAGATGAGCAGGCTATCGCTGAGGCGGATAAGCAATTTTCTGATGAAAAGCGATTTAGTATACGCCACGGTTCATTTTCTCAATTAAATCAGTGGTTAGTTGAGATAGAAAAACTAGGAAAGGTTAACGGTATTTTATTGGATTTAGGTGTGTCGTCTCCTCAGTTAGATGAAGCGCATCGCGGCTTTAGTTTTATGCAAGACGGCCCTTTGGATATGCGGATGAATCGTACCAAAGGCGAAACTGCCGCTGAATGGATAAATAATGCTAGCCAAGAAGATATTGCGCGAGTCTTAAAAGAGTATGGCGAAGAACGTTTTTCTAAGCGCATTGCTAGAGCCATCGTTGAGTATCGTCAAGAACAGCCTTTCACCACAACTCATGAGCTGTCGAAAGTAGTGACGGAAGCTAATCCGGCATGGGAGAAAGGTAAGCATCCGGCGACACGTGTATTTCAGGCAATACGCATTCATATTAATGATGAATTATCTGATTTGGATGTGATTTTAGAACAGGCATTGGCAGCGTTGGCAGTGGGAGGAAGGTTGGTGGTGATAAGCTTCCATTCCTTGGAGGATCGCCGCGTAAAGAGATTTATTCGTCAGCAAGTACAGGGTGACCGCTTGCCTATGGGAGTCCCTGTTAGAGATGAACAGCTAAATAAGCGGTTGCGTAGTCTTGGTAAAGTGACTAAAGCTGGTGCAAACGAGTTGGCGCATAATCCTCGTGCTCGCAGTGCAGTGATGCGAGTGGCAGAAAAAATAGCGTAGTTTTTACGTTGCAAGTAAAAAATCAGTGAAAAGTAAGCGTAAAGAGCAATCCGATATTTATTTTGAAATCAGCTATTAAATAATTCCTCATAGTCCGAACATAACCAGTATATAACTATAAATAGCCATACCATCGACATGAAAAGCTTATCTAGAACAGACAAGAAAAAAGCCTTTCGCCAACACATTGTGTGGGTGATGTTGCTATGGGTGTTGGTTTTGATTTCAGCTTTGTCGGTTGTTTATGCGGCACATGATACGCGTAATAAATTTAATGAGTTGGAGTTGTTGCGAAGTCAGCAAGATACTCTACAGGTTGAGTGGGGTAAGTATCTTTTAGAAGAAAGTGCATGGGCGTCCTTTGGTCGTATAGAAAAAATAGCGATAGAAAAGTTATCTATGCAAATTCCAGTAGGTGTCGATATTGTCATGGTGGCTGCCGGTGAATAATATTTCTAAAAAGAAAATGGATAAGGCGACCATTTATCGCTGGCGTTTCTATGGTGTTGCGCTGGTATTGTTTGTAATTGTGTTGTTATTGGTTTGGCATCTCGTCCAGCTGCAGGTGCTACCTGATAGTAAACGTGGTTTTAAATTTTTGCAGAGCCAAGGGCTTGCGCGTACCTTACGCACTGAATCAATTCCTGCTTATAGAGGTGTTATCACGGATCGCTATGGCGAGCCTTTAGCGATGAGTACGCCGGTAGTGTCGCTATGGGCAAACCCTCAACAGCTAATAAATACTCCTGAGCAATGGCCTGTATTAGCAAAAGCCTTAGGTGTTAGCGCTAAAAAATTAGCCGATAAAATTCATCGGTTTAAAAATAAAGAGTTCATGTATCTAGAGCGTCAACTTGCACCTGCCTCAGCAGATGATGTGTTGGCTTTGCGTATTGCCGGAGTATACGGTCAGCAAGAGTATCAGCGTTTTTATCCGGCGGGTGAAGTGACTGCTCATTTATTGGGTTTTACCAATGTTGATGATCAAGGGCAAGAAGGTGTCGAGCTGGCTTATGATGAGTGGTTGAGTGGTACATCAGGTCGTAAGCAAGTATTAAAGGATTTATCTGGCCGAATTATTCAGGATGTGGCGCAGTTAGAGACGGCAACATCAGGTAAAGATATTAGTTTAAGTATTGATTTGCGTCTGCAGTACTTGGCTTACCGAGAGTTAAAAGCGGCAGTCAAAGCGCATAACGCGGCATCGGCTTCGATGGTGTTGTTAGATGCAAAAACCGGCGAAGTACTAGCGATGGTGAATCAGCCATCTTTTAATCCCAATGACCGTAGCCGCTTAAAAGCTAGTGCTTTACGTAATCGAGCAATGACTGATCAGTTTGAGCCGGGCTCAACGATGAAGCCGTTAACGGTGATGGCAGCACTAGAAACAGGGCGTTATATTCCTAGTTCGACAATTGATACTCATCCTGGTTATCTTCGTGTGGGTAAAAAAACATTATTAGACCCGGTTAACTACGGAGTGATGGACCTTACAAAAATTATCACAAAGTCTAGTCAGGTTGGCTTAACGAAATTGAGTTTGGATTTAGAACCGACAGATATCCGCGATTTATATTTTCGTTTAGGTCTGGGGCAAAGTACGGGAACCGGCTTTCCGGGGGAGTCTATAGGCATATTGCCCAATCATGCTAAATGGCAACCTATTGTTCAAGCTAACTTTTCATTTGGTTATGGCTTGGCACTAACTACATTACAGTTAGCGCAAGCATATTCAGTTATTGCTGATGATGGCCTTAAAAAACCCGTATCCATTTTAAAGTTGGATGATGCGCCTTCAACGGCAGCAGTAGTGGATAAAAAAGTTGCGAATCAAGTGGTAGAAATGTTGAAAACAGTGGTGCTTCCCGGTGGTACTGCAAGGCGCGCTAACGTTGACAATTATGTAGTAGCAGGTAAAACCGGCACTACTCATAGAGTGGGTAAGGGTGGTTATGCCGATAATCGATACACTTCATTGTTTGCCGGTTTTGCCCCCGCAGATGATCCAAGAGTAATTGCTGTTGTTGTTGTAAACGAACCTAGTCGTGGACAGTATTACGGAGGCGAGGTTGCCGCTCCTGTTTTCGCAACCGTGGTTGAGCGTAGTTTGCAGTTGTTACAAGTTCCGCCTAATGCAGAAAAAATGTTGCAGGCACAGTTACAGGTACAAAAAACGCGTGATGCAAAAAATAAAAAAGTAGTAGAGCGTAAGTCGCAAGTGAAGCAAAAAACAGGGCCACTAACATGATGGCAGTTCATAGCGAAAATATAAATTTTCCTGTATTGGGATCTTTGCTTCCGCAAGCACTATCTATTCATTTAGACGGTGCGATTAGTGCTATTCCGGTTAATCATTTATCTATTGATAGTCGTGCAATCAGCAAAGGAGATGTGTTTGTTGCATTGCAGGGTGTCAGCGTACATGGCGAAGTCTTTATTCCTGCAGCCATTAAAAAAGGTGCTGTCGCTATATTATCTGCAACAACAGAGAGTAGTGTTTTTGTTGAATACCGTGATGAGATTCCGGTCATATATATTCCTCATTTAGAGCAATGTTTGAGTGAGATCGCAGGAAATTTTTACCATCACCCTACTAAAAAAGTGCCTGTTATTGGTATTACCGGAACGAATGGTAAAACAAGCTGCGCGCAAATTTATGCACAGCTGTCAGCATTTAATGGCTCTGCAGTCGGCGTTATTGGCACAATGGGTTATGGCGCATGTCGTCCGCATGTTTCGCATGATGGTTCTCAGGATAAAGGCTTTCAGGATAAAAGCTCTCAGAATAGCCATGCTTCTCAAAGCAGAGTTGGCCAGCCGGGTTATTCGTTGTCGTTAGTGTCAACAGGTATGACGACACCAGATGCTATTACTGCCCAGTCTATTTGTGACGAATTGTTACATTCGAATAATGTGAGCAATACTTTAGGGCTTGAAAGTGTAGTGATGGAAGTTTCTTCTCATGGCTTAGAGCAAGGCCGAGTGTCAGCTCTGGATATTAACTCTGCGATATTCACGAATCTTACGCACGATCATCTTGATTACCATGGCGATATGGTGGCCTATGGCAATGCAAAAGCCAAATTGTTTGAAATGCCTACGATAAATCTCGCGATAGTCAATTTGGATGATGAGTTTTCGCATGAGCTAACGACAAAAATTGCATCAACAGTGCGTGTAATAAGCTATAGCATTGATAATGCAAACGCAGATCTGTACCTAGATAATATTCGTTACGGTCATTCTCAGTTGTTAGCCGACTTGTACTGTAATAACGAAATATACGCGTTGTCTACACCGTTAATAGGTCGCTTCAATTTAAGTAATTTGCTTGCCGTTTTATCTGTATTTTCTCAGCAACAAAACTTTTCTCAGGTTGTTGCTTCAGCACAATATCTACAGCCGATATCCGGCCGTATGGAGTCAGTTGACAATCAAACAGGTATTCAAGTCGTTGTTGATTTTGCTCATACGCCCGATGCTTTGGATAATGTGCTGCAGGCAGTAAGTGAATATGTGGACGGAGAAGTTTACTGTGTATTCGGTTGTGGTGGTGATAGAGATCAGTCGAAACGCCCATTAATGGCAGCAGTTGCGGAACGTTATGCAGATCATGTTGTTGTAACAAATGACAACCCTCGTAGTGAAAATCCTAGCGATATTGCTCAACAGGTTGTGCAAGGATTCTCTTCCAATAATCATCGAGTTATTGAAGAAAGAGAAGAAGCCATTCGCTTTGCTATTCATCACGCAAAAATAGGCGATATGGTCGTGATAGCGGGTAAGGGGCATGAGCCATATCAGTTGATAGGTGATCAAAAAATCCCATTCAGTGATCGGCAAGTCGCCCTTTCTGCGCTAAAAGATAAAGGTATTGGTTACGAGGTGTCTCATGATTAAACCTCTTGATCTGCAGAGTCTGGCTCGCCGTTTTGGCGGCGAAGTTATTAATAATAATCATGCGGTTCATTTTTCCTCGGTTAGTATCAATACGAGAACAATGGAGGCAGGCGATTTGTTTGTTGCGATTAAAGGTGATCAGTTTGACGGCCATAAGTTTGTTGCAAACGCGCAAGGTCAGGGTGCTATTGCTTTAGTAGTTGAAAAAGAAATTGTAGATAATGATTTACCTCAATGGCTTGTTGGAGATACGACATTAGCGCTGGGACACATCGCTGAAGCGCAGCGCGATAATTTTTTAGGCAAGATAGTTGCTATTACTGGAAGCAGTGGTAAAACCACGGTTAAAGGAATGCTGGAAAGCATTTTGCGTGTGGCAGTCAGCGATCATGTTTTTGCGACCAAGGGTAATTTAAATAATCATATTGGTGTGCCGCTGTCTTTGTTATCGCTTAAGTCTCAGCATCAATACGCAGTAATAGAAATGGGCGCAAGTGCGGTTGGGGAAATCCAGTACTTAACACAAATGGCTAAGCCCGATGTTGCGATGATTAACAATGTTATGTCTGCTCATGTAGAAGGCTTTGGTTCCATTGATAATATTGCTAAAGGTAAAGGTGAAATCTACAACGGTTTAACAAATGCCGGTGTTGCGGTCATCAATATCGCTGACAAATATGCTTCTCAATGGCTAGATCAAAATTCTCAACGTCAAACATTATTATTCTCTGCTAGTACAGCCACTTCTAATGCAATGGGTATGAGCTCTGTAGCCAATATTACCGCAACTAATGTAAAGCAAAAACACAATGGTTGCGCCAAATTCGATTTGCAGTTATTGGAAAATTCAACAGAAATTAATTTGTCGGTATTGGGTATGCATAATGTGGCTAACGCATTGGCGGCATCGACCTGTGCTTACGCGCTTAACATCTCAATCGAAGATATTGCACAAGGTTTGTCTCAATTTACTGGTATAGCCGGGAGATTACAGTGTTTAGAGGGAGTTAATGCCTCAACGGTAATTGACGATAGTTATAACGCTAACCCTAATTCATTTTGTGCCGCGATTGATGTGTTATCTGACATGTCCGCAAAGACGGTCTTAGTGATGGGTGATATGGCAGAGCTGGGTGGTGATAGCGATAGCGAACATGAAAAAATAGGTCGCTATGCTCATGAAAAAAATATTGATCTATTGCTCACTCTAGGTCAGCAATCAGAAAAAGCATCAAAGGTTTTTTCGGGTGATAAACAACATTTTGACTCAGTAGAACAACTCATTACGGTTGCTGCGCAGCAAGCAAATAAAAGTACCGTATTGTTAATTAAAGGTTCACGTAGTTCACGCATGGATAGAGTGGTGCAAGCCTTAACACAGCGAGGAGATCTAAATGCTAGTTTGGCTGGCTGAATACTTACAACAATTCCATAGTGGCTTTGGTGTTTTTCAATACCTCACCTTACGAGGAATTTTAGGCGTGTTAACTGCGCTGCTAATTAGTTTTATTTTTGGTCCTTGGATGATTTCACGACTGAATATTTTACAGGTAGGTCAAGTGGTTCGTGATGATGGTCCTGAGTCGCATTTGATAAAGGCTGGCACACCAACAATGGGCGGCACTCTAATTTTAATTGCCATTTTTACTAGTGCGTTACTCTGGTCAGATTTAAGCAATCGCTATGTATGGGTAGTACTTATTGTGACGGGTGTTTTTGGTGCAGTTGGTTTTGTAGATGACTATAAAAAAGTCGTTGAAAAAAATACTCGTGGTCTACCTGCACGTTGGAAATATTTTTGGCAATCGGTTGCAGGTTTGGGAGCCGCTATTTATTTATATCAATATGCATCGACTCCAGCAGAAACAGAATTAATTATTCCTTTCTTTAAAAGTGTCAGTATTGACTTGGGGCTTGCATACATTTTACTGACTTATTTAGTGATTGTGGGTGCGAGCAATGCGGTGAATCTGACTGATGGTTTGGATGGTTTAGCTATTATGCCAACAGTGATGGTGGGGGGAGCCTTAGGCATTATTGCTTACTTAGCGGGTAATGTTCAGTTTTCAAACTATTTACATATCCCATATATCGCAGGCGCGGGTGAGTTATTAGTTTTTTGCGCAGCACTCGGTGGTGCAGGATTAGGCTTTTTATGGTTTAACACATATCCCGCGCAAGTGTTTATGGGGGATGTAGGCGCATTAGCGCTGGGTGCTGCATTAGGGGTGATAGCCGTTATTGTCCGCCACGAAATTGTCTTATTTATTATGGGCGGTGTTTTTGTGATGGAAACTGCATCGGTCATTATTCAGGTCGCCTCTTATAAATTAACAGGGAAGCGTGTTTTTAAAATGGCGCCGATTCATCATCATTTTGAGTTGAAAGGTTGGCCAGAACCGCGAGTGATTGTTCGGTTTTGGATTATTACTGTGATGCTAGTGTTGCTTGGTTTAGCCACATTAAAACTAAGATAAATCATTTAATTACTGTACTAACGACAGAGAAAAAATAGCACCTAATATGAATATCATTGCAACCTCACAATTAACCATCGTTATCGGTCTAGGAATGACCGGACTGTCGGTTGCGCGTTATTTACAAAAAATGAATCAACGCTTCATCGTTTTAGATTCTAGAGAAACGCCGCCAAATCTTGAGGTTTTTCAGCAGGAATTTCCAGAGACAACTTTGCATTTGGGTAGTTTAGATAAACAGTTATTGTGTAGCGCGAGTGAAATTGTTATCAGCCCAGGTATGAGCTTGAAAACACCGGAATTACAAGCGGCTATTGCAGAAGGTGTCTCTATTGTTGGCGATATCGAGTTATTCGCCCGTGCGGTGACAAAGCCCGTTATTGCGATTACCGGCTCGAACGCAAAATCGACGGTAACTACACTGGTTGGGGAGATGGCAGCTGCGTGCGGCTTGGTGCCAGCGGTTGGCGGAAATTTAGGTGTGCCAGTTTTAGAATTGTTAAATAACACGTTCGCCGATGTTTTTGTTCTAGAGCTATCTAGTTTTCAGTTGGAGACAACCTATTCCCTTAAGCCAGTAGCCGCAACTGTGTTGAATGTGAGCCACGATCATATGGATCGTTATGCGTCGTTAGCGGAGTATCATCAAGTAAAACAGCGTATTTATCGCCATGCTGAATCTGTTGTAATTAATCGTCAAGACGTACTTACTCAGCCACCGTTATCGAAAGAAGCGAATGTGATTAGTTTTGGTGTTGATAGTGCTGGTAATACTCCAGATATGCATAGCTTTGGTCTATTGACGCAGGGCGACAAGCTGTTATTGAGTCACAAGTTTGCGCCATTACTTTCTACAGAAGATATGCAGATCAAAGGTCGACACAACTACGCCAATGCACTTGCCGCATTAGCTTTAGGTTCGGCGGCGGGTTTTGGTATGGAAGGAATGTTAGACGCCTTGAAAACGTTTAAGGGATTGCAACATCGTTGTGAATATATCGCTACGGTGAATGACGTCACTTATATTAATGACTCTAAAGGGACTAATGTGGGAGCAACATTAGCCGCAATAGAAGGGTTTTCGGTTAAGAGTGAAAAAAATATAGTATTAATTGCTGGTGGTGATGGCAAAGGTGCAGACTTTTCACCATTAGTTGATGCGGTTAATCGTTCTGTTAAAACGTTAATACTGATTGGTCACGATGCAGAAAAATTATATAACATGCTTCATCAAGTTGTGTCATGTGTGAAAGCAGAATCATTAATAGATGCGGTAAAGCAGGCAAGTATCAATGCAGGAAAAGGTGATGTTGTTTTATTGTCTCCTGCTTGCGCTAGTTTTGATATGTTTTCAAGTTTTGAAGAGCGTGGCCGTCAATTTGGTGTTGCAGTACAGGAGTTAGCCGCATGATTAAATTGCAACAGCTATCACCGAAATTATCACCACAACTCGCATCTCAATTGCCGTTGTTGTCATCGTTTTCGTCACCACTATATTCGCCTCCACATACGAACATAGGCTTGAATCAGTCGATCATTTTGCTGGTTGCCATATTAATGTCGGTAGGTGTCATTATTATTGCATCGGCTTCAATTGATTATTCGGCGATTAATCATAATGATCCATGGTTTTTTGTTAAGCGCCATTTAGTTTATTTGTTCATCGCCTTAGTCGCTAGTGCAGTGATGTTAAGTATCTCCACTAGCTTTTGGAAAAAGTATGGCTGGGTAATGTTTTTCATTGCCTGTGTGTTATTACTGGTCGTTCTTATTCCTGGTGTAGGTAAACGCGTGAATGGTAGCCAGCGTTGGTTGCAATTAGGTCCCATCACAATACAAATTTCAGAGATTGTGAAATTGTGTGGCGTTATCTTCTTTGCGAGTTATTTGTCTAACAGCCAATATATTTTACAGACACAATGGAAAGAATTATTTAAACCTTTGTTAATGCTTGTTCTCTTGATGTGGTTATTGTTGTTAGAACCTGATTTTGGTGGAGCCGTTGTTTTAGCCATTACTGTTGGCGGTATGTTGTTTTTAGCTGGCGCTAAATTGTGGCAGTGTATTTTATTACTTCTATCAGGTTTGGGTATTCTTGCGGCATTAGCGTTATTTACACCTTATAGAATGAAACGTTTAGTCACTTTTTTAGATCCATGGAAAGATCAATTTGATAGTGGTTATCAACTCACTCAATCACTTATCGCTTTTGGTCGTGGTGAATGGTTTGGTCTAGGGATGGGGAATAGTATCCAAAAATTGCTTTATTTACCTGAAGCACATACTGATTTTGTTTTTGCAATATTCGCAGAAGAGTACGGCTTTGTCGGTGGTTTATGTTTATTAGCCGTATTTTTCTTGTTGATTGTGAAAATCTTTGCCATTGCGAAAAAAACAATGGAACGTAATGATGTATTTAGTGCGTTGGCCGTTTTTGGCGTTGCTATATTATTTACCGCGCAAGTGATTATTAATGTCGGTGTTGCATCAGGGTTCTTGCCAACAAAAGGCTTAACATTACCTTTTATTAGTTATGGCGGTAGTAGTTTGATTATTACTTGTTTGTTGATTTCATTAGTGTTGCGTATTGAATATGACTTAGATTGCTCCTTAGTGAGTCAGCGAGGCAATGCTTAATGTCTAAAAATACACAGACAAAAGCAGTGAAAAACTGTCGCTATTTAATTATGGCCGGTGGTACGGGTGGACATATTTTTCCCGCTATGGCGGTAGCAAAAGAGTTGCTTGCTTGCGGTTCTCATGTGAGCTGGTTGGGAACCGAACATGGGATGGAACAAGATATTGTGGCTGCAGAAAATATCCCCTTACATACTATTGCGATGAAAGGCTTTCGGGGTAAAAGTGGGTTGCAAAAGCTGTTAACGCCTCTTTTATTGTGTCTCTCTGTTTTTCAAGCAATGAAGGTCATTCGTCAAACTCGCTCATCGGTGATTGTCGGTTTTGGTGGTTTTGTTGCAGCACCCGGTGGCATTGCCGCTAGATTATTAGGTAAGAAATTGATAATACATGAGCAAAATGCAGTCGCGGGCAGCACTAACCGTTTATTAAATAAGTTGGCACATCAAACGTTAGAGGCTTTTCCCAAAACATTACCAAATGCTTCTCATGTGGGTAATCCAATAAGAGCGAATATTGTCAATTTAATAAACGAAGAGAGAGATAAAGAAGTTACTTCTCCTATATCTTCGCTAAATATAATGGTGATGGGTGGTAGTTTGGGCGCGAAGGCCATAAATGATATAGCCCCTAGAGCACTTTCTTGTTTGTCGACTGAGTCTTCAAAAATAGGGGCGTCGTTGGTCGTTAATGTCTGGCACCAAACGGGTAAGGGTAAAAAAGATGCAGTGATTGCCGAATACGACGCATTACAGTTTTCGGCCCGCGTGGAAGAGTTTATAGATGATGTTGCTGCCGCATATGCATGGGCAGATATTATTATTTGTCGTGCTGGAGCATTAACTGTGAGCGAAATAACGGTCGCTTCTGTACCGGCTGTTTTTATTCCTTTGCCGTCGGCTATTGATAATCATCAGTATCATAATGCGCAATGGTTAGTCGAAAATGATGCGGCTTGTCTGATTGAGCAAAAGCAATTAACCGCAGAATCGTTGAGCCAATTGTTACTTAAGTTGGCTAGTAATAATGATCAATTAAATCATATGCGAGAACAGTTAAAAAAAATAGCGCTACCAAACTCAACAAAAAAAGTGGCTGATTATTGTCAAGCGTTATGTACACCGTCAATCAAAGAGGTAAATCATGCAGTCTAATATGAGCTTTTGTGTGCCGGAAATGCGCCGTATTAAACGTATCCACTTTATTGGTATTGGTGGTGCAGGTATGAGCGGTATTGCTGAGGTACTACTCAACCAAGGCTACAGTATTTCTGGTTCTGATCTGCGAGGCTCGGTTGTTGTTGATCGCTTAACGGCGATGGGCGCTAAGGTATTTATTGGTCATCATTTAGAAAATGTGATTGGAGCCGATGTTATCGTCAATTCTAGTGCCGTTGACGAAGATAATCCTGAAATAGTCAGTGCGAGGGAACATCGTATTCCGGTAGTGCGTCGTGCAGAAATGTTAGCTGAACTGATGCGTTATAGACATGGTATTGCGGTAGCAGGTACGCATGGAAAAACCACAACGACTAGTCTGATCACGTCAATTTTTGCAGCGGCCGGTTTAGATCCTACATTTGTTATTGGTGGCTTAGTCCATAGTACCGGTAGCAATGCTAAATTAGGCACGAGTCAATATTTAATAGCGGAAGCGGATGAAAGTGATGCCTCGTTCTTGCATCTGCAGCCAATGGTATCGGTCATTACGAACATTGATGCAGATCATATGGATACTTATGAAGGTGACTTTTCTCGTTTGAAAAAAACCTTTGTTGAATTCATTCATAACTTACCTTTTTATGGTTTGTTAGTGGTGTGTGGCGATGACCCAGTGATTCAAGAATTGTTGCCTGACATTTCTCGTCAAGTTATCACGTATGGTTTTAGTGAAGATAATGATTATCAAGCGATTGCGGTCGAACAAGAAAAAACGCAAACGCACTTTAAGGTAAAGAGTGATTATTTTACAAAAGGCGAAGAGATTGATATTCAGCTTAATATGCCTGGTAATCATAATGTATTGAATGCGTTGGCTGCCATTGCCATTGCCGTCGATGAAAAAATCGAAGTGTCATCTATTCAAAAAGGCTTGCTAAATTTTGAGGGTGTGGGTCGTCGTTTTCAAATTTATGGTGATTATCCAGTAGGTAACTCAGTAGGTAGCCCAGCAGAAAATTCTGACGAAAGTGGCACAGCGATGTTGGTGGATGATTATGGTCATCATCCGCGAGAAGTCGATGCGACCATTCAAGCGGTGAGAGCGGGTTGGCCAGAAAAAAGATTGGTGATGATTTATCAACCGCATCGATATTCACGCACTCGTGATTTGTATGAAGATTTCGTTGATGTGTTATCTAAAGTAGATGTACTCATTCTACTAGATGTTTACTCAGCAGGAGAAGAGCCAATAATAGGGGCAGATGGTCGTCACTTAAGCCGGAGTATTCGTAATCGCGGAAAAGTAGATCCTATTTTTGTAGAAGGTGTCGATGGCGTACCTGCCATTGTAAAAGAAGTCATTATGCCGAACGATATTCTAATGACTCAAGGCGCCGGCAATGTAGGTGGTTTAGCCATTGAATTAGCTAAGAGAAAATTATCTTAATGTTAGTTCTTCATATAAACGTACAGATAAACAACAGAGCAAATAAAAAAGTAAGTAATAGGTTGTTATGAACACAGTTGATTTTTCTACATTAGGGCGTGTCGGTGTATTGTTTGGCGGATTATCTGCCGAGCGAGACGTGTCTTTAGACAGTGGTCACGCGGTATTCGAAGCGCTTTTAACGTTAGGTGTGGATGCTATTGCGATTGACTTGCAGGACAGCGTAGTTGATCAAATTACGCAAGCCAACATAGACGCTGCTTTTATTGTTCTACACGGAGGCATAGGGGAAGACGGTCGCTTGCAGGCGCTGCTGGATATTATGAATATCTCTTATACCGGTAGCGATACACAGTCTTCTGCTCTGGCAATGAACAAGCTGTTGAGTAAACAATTGTGGCAAGGGGTTGGTGTCAGCACTTCTCCTTTTCTTGTCTTGGATGAGTCGACTGATTTTGCTGAAGCTATTGCCCAGTTATGTGGTAGTGCGATGGTGAAACCGGCTCACGAAGGTTCGAGTATTGGCATGGGCTTCGCCCATAGTCCAGAAGAGTTAAGGGCTGCTTACGTACATGCTAAAAAGTATGATGCCATCGTGTTGGCTGAAAAAGTATTAGTTGGAGAGGAATACACCGTCGCCATTTTAAATGGTCAGGTATTGCCGATTATTAAGTTAGAAACCGATCGTGTGTTTTATGATTATGATGCGAAATATATTGCCAATGACACACGTTATATCTGCCCTTGTGGACTAACTCTAGAAGAAGAGCAAGAAGTCAATGCTTTGGCATTGGCAGCATTTTCTAGCTTGCAGTGTGAAGGTTGGGGGCGCGTAGATATTATGCAGGATGAAAATGGTGGCTTTCATGTGCTAGAAGTTAATACTGTGCCGGGTATGACAAGTCACAGTCTAGTCCCTATGGCAGCAAAGACGGCAGGGTATAGCTTTGAAAGGTTAGTTGGTGAAATTTTGAAGCCGTTAGTGCGATAAATAAGATAAAAAACATGGCAAAAATAAATAAACGCATTGTAAAAAAAGAAAAACTAAAGCGCACTTTTCCGTTTGCTAAAGTATTGCGAGTCATGCGTACAATCGTTTTCGCTAGTATTTTTTTGTCAGTGTTAGGTGTTGCAGGTTTTTATGGTACGCGTTTAGCGACAGATTTTTTAAGCCGACCCGTTGCCAGTATTACTGTTAAAGGTGAGTTTAATTATGTTGCTCAAAATGAAGTGACAGAATTAGTAAAAGGAATGATTGGTGGTAGTTTTATTGGTGAAGATATTAGTGAAATTAAGCAATCCTTAGAATCAAAGCCTTGGATTGATAGTGTTAATCTTGTTCGCCAATGGCCAGATATCTTAGAAATTGTAGTACATGAACAAGTTCCTATCGCTCGTTGGGGTGAAAGTGGATTTGTGAATGTAAGAGGGGAAATTATAGTTGTAGAAAAAATGAGTGACCTGTCACAGTTTTCTACTTTGCTAGGTCAAAGAGAAGATGTTGGTTTGATTATGCAGCAGTACTCTTTGCTCGCAACTACATTGCAACCTTATAATATGTCGATTGATGTGTTGGAAAAAAATTATCGTGGCGTATGGCGTTTACAATTAAATAACGGCTGGAAAGTAATTGTCGGCCGCGGAGATGTTTATAAAAAAATACAGCGCCTAACGTATTTGTTGGACGTTAAAAAACTGAATGATCAAATGAAGATTGAATCAATCGATTTACGCTATCCAAATGGTTTAGCCGTGAGCTGGATTGGAAATGTTACCGACAAAGAAAAAGAACAAGCAGCCAATTTGCTGAAGTACCCAACAATAGGCTTGTACTTAGTGAATGGCAAACAGTATGCAAGGGGTTAGATAATGTCACAACAAAATGAGAGTAACTTAATTGTCGGTTTGGATATCGGCACGTCTAAAGTAGTTGCGATCGTCGGCGAACTTAATCAAGGTGGCGACCTAGAAATTATAGGTATTGGTTCGCACCGTTCTACGGGCTTAAAGAAAGGAGTAGTAGTTAATATCGAATCGACAGTACAGTCTATTCAGCGAGCGATAGAAGAAGCTGAGTTAATGGCAGGCTGTGAAATTCATTCGGTTTATGCAGGTATTGCAGGTAGCCACATTAGCAGTATGAACTCTCACGGTATCGTCGCGATTAAAGACCGCGAAGTGTTTAGCCAAGATATTGATCGTGTGATTGACGCGGCGCAAGCAGTGGCGATTCCTGCGGATCAGCAAATTTTGCATATTTTGCCACAAGAATATTTGATTGATAGTCAAGAAGGTGTGAAAGAGCCATTAGGAATGTCCGGTGTGCGGCTTGAAGCGAAAGTTCATCTGATTACTTGTGCGGTTAATGCCGCACAAAATATTGAAAAATGTATTCGCCGTTGTGGTTTAGAAGTTGAGGATATTATTTTAGAGCAATTAGCGTCTAGCTATTCAGTGTTGACTGAAGATGAAAAAGAGCTAGGTGTATGTATGGTTGATATTGGCGGTGGTACAACGGATATCGCCATTTTCATTGATGGCGCTATTCGGCATACGGGTGTTATTCCCATTGCCGGTGACCAGGTGACTAACGATATTGCGATGGCATTACGGACGCCGACATTACATGCGGAAGATATAAAAATAAAATATGCCTGTGCTTTAGCTAAATTAACCGGCGAAGACGAAACAATTCAAGTGCCTAGTATAGGTGAGCGTCCCGCACGTGCACTGTCAAGGCAATCACTGGCTGAAGTAGTAGAGCCTCGTTATGACGAGCTGTTTACATTAGTACAAGCGGAGCTGCGTCGCAGTGGTTTTGAAGACATGATTGCTGCAGGTATCGTATTGACTGGTGGTACGGCAAAAATGGAAGGTGTTGTTGAATTAGCAGAAGAAATTTTCCATATGCCAGTACGTTTAGGTTCGCCTCAGCACGTGAAGGGTTTAGCAGATATTGTAAGCAACCCCATTTATTCTACCGGCGTGGGCTTATTGCATTATGCGCAAAAGCGCCACCAAGATGGTCGTACAGTTTATAAAGAAAGTAAGCCAACATTTATGCAGCAGGTTAAGCGTTGGTTTCAAGGCGGCTCGTAACGTTTTTGAATAGTTATTTGTATAGTTGTTTGGATAGTTATTTGTATATTATTTGATTTTTGTTAAAGCATTCTAAAAAAGGGGAAAGGCCATGTTTGAATTAGTAGAGAATATGCCGCAAAACGCGGTAATTAAAGTGATCGGTGTTGGCGGCGGTGGCGGTAATGCGGTTCGACATATGATTGACTGCAACGTCGAAGGTGTTGAGTTTGTGTGTGCAAACACAGACGCTCAAGCGCTTCGTGATGTCGATGCCCGTACAGCATTACAGTTGGGCGGTACGATGACTAAAGGTTTGGGTGCAGGTGCAAATCCAGAAGTAGGTCGTCAATCTGCTATTGAAGATAGAGAGCGTATCGCTGAAGTATTAGAAGGCGCGGACATGGTCTTTATCACTGCTGGTATGGGTGGTGGTACTGGTACGGGTGCTGCTCCCGTAGTTGCAGAAGTCGCTAGAGATTTAGGTATTTTGACGGTTGCTGTCGTGACTAAGCCATTTCCTTTTGAAGGAAAGAAGCGTATGTCGATAGCGGATGAAGGTATTTTTGAATTACAGCAGCATGTTGATTCATTGATTACCATTCCTAATGAACGTCTGTTGGCTGTGCTAGGTTCTGGCGCGAGCCTGATTGATGCATTCAAAGTAGCGAATGATGTGCTTTTAGGTGCTGTACAAGGTATTGCTGATTTAATTATGCGTCCAGGCATGATTAATGTGGATTTCGCTGATGTACGTACAGTGATGTCGGAAATGGGTATGGCGATGATGGGCAGTGGTTCTGCATCAGGTGAAGGGCGTGCTCGTGAAGCAGCAGAAGCAGCCATCCGTAGTCCTTTGTTAGAAGGCGTAAACCTACAGGGCGCTCGTGGTATCTTAGTGAACATCTCCGCTGGTCTAGACCTTTCTTTGGGTGATTTTAATGAAGTGGGTGAGACAATAGAAGAGTTTGCGTCGGCTGACGCGACTGTCGTAGTGGGTACAGTTATTGATCCTGAGTTGAACGATGAGATCCGTGTAACCGTCGTTGCTACTGGCTTACAGAACACTCAAATACCAAAAAAAGCACCGGAAGTTGTGGTAAATAACACACGTAAGCCACAAGTAACGAATTACAGTGATTTAGATCGTCCAACGGTAATGCGTAAAACAGCTAGTGCTGCAGTAGAAGCTGAACACCCTGTATCGGATAAAGATTTTGAATACTTGGATATTCCTGCTTTCCTTAGAAATCAGGCTGACTAACTCTAATAAGATCATAAGTCGGAAGCGTTAAACAATTAAAGGAACTAATTGTGCCGTTATTGGTCTGTTATATGTCTTAATCATGCTATTGATCGGTATTACTGAAGTACCCATTCCCCTTTGGTGACTTCAGTGTACTTATTTAAGCGTGATGATATATCTGCTACCTCTATTATTATGTCAACGCGATAACGATAAGCAGTGGAGATAAACGTCCCCAGCCATTAACTGTTAGCAGCGAGTGATAGCGGATAGAGCTTATCTATGAATGCTGGTACAATGCGCGCCTTTTTTAGCGTATAAGCTATATTTATATTTCGTTCTATCGTAAAAACCGCCGTTAGGTGGGCTGTATACAATATAGAATAGCGCAATTTAACTTATGATTTATTTGAGGATTTTATCCCGCAATGATACGCCAGCGTACACTTAAAAATGAAATTCAAGCCACAGGTGTTGGTTTACATACCGGCGATAAAGTTTACCTCCGCTTAAAACCCGCTCCGGAAGACTATGGTATTGTTTTTCGTCGCGTAGATTTACAACCTGTCGTTGATATTCCTGCCAAGGCTGAGAATGTCGGCGATACTACGCTATCTACCTCTTTAGTCCGTGGTGATGTGAAAGTGTCTACGGTAGAGCACTTATTATCAGCAATGGCTGGTATGGGTATCGATAATGCTATCGTTGAGGTGAGCGCTCCTGAAGTGCCCATTATGGACGGTAGTGCGGGCCCATTCGTTTTTTTGATTCAATCAGCAGGTATTCAAGAGCAGTCCGCTCCGAAAAAATTTATTCGTATTAAAAAGCCCGTATCGGTAGAAGATGGTGATAAAACTGCTAGCTTTTTGCCTTTCGAGGGTTTTAAAGTAAGTTTTAGTATTGATTTTGATCACCCAGCTTTTCAGGGGCGCTCACTTAATGCCTCAGTCGATTTTTCTAGCACTTCATTCGTTAAAGAAGTTAGTCGTGCGCGTACTTTTGGTTTCATGCATGAAATTGAACATTTGCGTTCACAAGGCTTAGCCAAAGGTGGCAGCATGGACAATGCGATAGTTGTTGATGACTTTCGTGTACTCAACGAAGACGGTCTTCGTTATGAAGATGAATTTGTGAAGCATAAGGTGTTGGATGCCATTGGTGACTTATATCTGCTAGGTAATAGCCTTATTGGTGAGTTTTGCGCCCACAAATCAGGCCACGCATTAAATAATAAATCACTTAGAAAGCTTATATCTCAGCCCGATGCTTGGGAAGTAGTGACTTTCGAAGATGAAACTGAAGCCCCTATTTCCTATGCCAAGCCAATTTTGACAGTTTAATACGCACCTGTTCTGCTTTTAAGCTGTTCTAATGTCAGAACAATGAGTCCTATAAGGGTGAGATTAAGCTCTTGTAGGCTTTTTTTTGTGCATAAAATGCGCTATATTTACTTTTTTTCGTTCTGTATAAATTCAAGATATCGTCGGCGAAGCCGTTAAGTTAACTAGTAGATACTAATTTTTAACGTTAGCTAGGATTAGTTAGATTGTATTAAAAATTCTTCTATACTAGAGAGTAGAAGGTTAATAGTAAGATAAATAGTAAGAAAAGTGTGTGTAACGGTCACTAAGTGGCTGTGTAGCAAGCAAATACAAATAGCAATATAGAGATGTAGCGTAGATATAGTGAAAATCATTCTTGTTAACAATAAAGGCAAAGCGCGACAGTTTACTCTTGCTGGATGGACGCGTGCGCTACTGTCACTTTGTTTTCTAGGCTTGCCTTTGGGTGCTGGAGTCTATATAGGCCATGAGTCTAATAAGATTGCAGCTGACGGTGTAATGACTGACACGGCTAATCAGGCATGGGAAGAAGCATTGGTCGACCAACAGCAAGATATCGAAGCCATTAAGCAGGAGTCAGTGGCCACATTATCAGCGATGACATTACGGTTAGCTGAATTACAAGGTCGGTTAGTGAGAATTGATGCGCTTGGTGAACGCCTTACCACCATGGCAAACTTGGATAATGGTGAATTTGATTTCAACCAATCTCCAGCAATTGGTGGTCCTGAAACAGACGCCTTGGGTGAGTCGCATACGCCCCCTAAATTTATTAATATTATCAATGAACTCGCAGAACAAATAGATGATCGTGAGCAGCAACTAGAGACGCTCGAATCCTTGATGGCAGATCGTAGTCTACAAGACGATGTGTTTGTTGCTGGTCGCCCAGTATTAAAAGGTTGGATGTCTTCACGTTATGGCCGACGCACTGACCCTTTCACGGGTAAAGTAGCATGGCATAGCGGTGTTGATTTCGCGGGTAAGCAAGGTTCAGAGATTGTTGCGGTAGCGTCCGGCGTTGTTATTGAATCCGGTGAGCGTAACGGCTACGGTGGCATGATTAAGATTAATCATGGCAACGGCTTTCAGACGCGTTACGCACATAATAAGAAAAATTTTGCCAAAGTCGGTGATGTTGTTAAAAAGGGTCAGGTCATTGCCTTAATGGGTAGTACTGGTCGCTCAACAGGCCCACATGTACACTTCGAAGTGTACAAATATGGCCGCCCTGTGGATCCGGCTGCTTATATTAATCGTACCCACCGATAATTCTTAATCGGTAGGCGGTTGATAACTTACCTTATCTCCTCCTCTTTAGTGCTTTATGAGTTTCTTAATGAATGCTCGTTTGATAGCTCTCAACACGGCTGTTTCTTATAAATTGCTAAAGCTGTCGTAAAATATTTGTTTTTTTAAATATTAACCCCCATTAAGACATTCACTGTCTGTTTCTGATATGAACTTGAGCGACAAGCCGCTCCAACAATAATAATCTAGGTAATCTATGTTAAATAAATTAATTCGCACTGTTTTTGGCTCTAAAAATAAACGCGAGCTTAAACGTATGGGCAAACTGGTCGATAAGGTGAACGGCCTAGAAGATACAATTGCTGCGCTTGATGATGAGCAGTTAAAAGCAAAAACGGTGGAGTTTAGGCAGCGTTTGTCTGATGGCGAAACCCTCGAAAGTTTAATGGCTGAAGCTTTTGCTGTAGTGCGAGAAGCTTCTAAGCGTACATTGGGCTTACGACATTTTGATGTGCAGCTAATCGGTGGAATGACTCTACACGAAGGGCGAATTGCAGAAATGCGTACCGGTGAAGGTAAAACCTTAGTGTCCACTTTGCCAGCCTACTTACATGCATTGTCGGGTAATGTGCACATCGTTACCGTGAATGACTATCTTGCTAGTCGTGATGCTAAATGGATGACGCCTATTTATGAATTTCTAGGTATGAGTGTTGGCGTTATTTATTCGATGCAAGAAAATGCTGATAAGCAGGCTGCTTATCAAGCGGATGTAACTTATGGTACGAATAATGAATTCGGTTTTGATTACCTGCGTGACAATATGGCGTTGGGTAAAGAAGATCGTGTTCAACGTCCTTTACACTTTGCCATTATTGATGAAGTTGATTCAATTCTTATCGATGAAGCTCGCACTCCGCTTATTATTTCCGGTCAAGTAGATAATAACGCAGAATTGTATCGCACGATGAATGGCATTATCCCTAACTTAAAAGGAGTAGCGATTGGTGGCGAAAAAGATGAAGTTATTGACGAAGATGCCGACTTCACTATAGAAGAAAAACAGCGCCAAGTAGAATTAACCGAACGTGGTCATCAGCGTATTGAAGAATTGCTCGCTAAGGCAGGTTTACTAGAGCAAGATCAGAGTCTATATGCGGCGACCAACCTAAGCCTATTGCACCATGTGCATTCTGCATTGAAAGCGCATTCTATGTTCCAAAAAGACGTGGATTATATTGTAGAAGACGGCGAAGTCTTATTAATTGATGAGCATACTGGCCGTACTATGCCGGGGCGACGTTTATCCGAAGGTTTGCACCAAGCGATTGAAGCGAAAGAGGCGTTGTCGATTCAAAACGAATCGCAAACAATGGCCTCAACCACCTTCCAAAATTATTTCAGATTGTATCCCACTCTATCCGGGATGACGGGCACGGCTGATACCGAAGCATTTGAATTTCGTCAAATTTATAGTCTAGATGTTGTTGTTATCCCAACTAATAGAAATGTTCAGCGCCAAGACCTTAACGACTTGGTCTATTTAACGATCGAAGAAAAATACGATGCGATTGTTGCAGATATTAAAAAATACCAAAAAAATAACGCACCTATTTTAGTGGGTACTGCTTCAGTTGAATCATCAGAAGCACTGTCTAAGCGACTCGATAAAGATAAGTTAGCGCACAATGTGCTTAACGCTAAATTTCACGAAAAAGAAGCAGAGATTATCGCGCAGGCAGGCTTGCCGGGTGCGGTTACTATTGCGACTAATATGGCAGGTCGAGGCACCGATATTGTCTTAGGTGGTAATCTCGAAGTTGAAATAGCGAACCTAGGCGAAGGGGCGACAGAAAAACAAATTAGTGCCTTAAAAGCCGAATGGAAAAAACGGCAAGATATGGTGATGGCTGCGGGTGGTTTGCATATTCTCGGCACAGAACGCCATGAATCACGACGTATCGATAACCAGCTGCGTGGTCGTGCCGGCCGTCAAGGTGATCCCGGTTTGTCGCGCTTTTATCTTTCAATGGAAGATAACTTAATGCGCATATTTGCTTCTGACCGCGTGCGTAACTTTATGCAAGCTTTAGGGATGGAAAAAGGTGAAGCGATTGAGCATCGAATGGTGTCCAATGCGATTGAAAAAGCGCAGAGAAAAGTAGAAGGCCGCAACTTTGATATTCGTAAGCAGTTACTAGAGTTCGATGACGTATCGAATGATCAGCGCCAAGTTATTTATAATCAGCGTAATGAAATATTAGAAGCCGAATCTATTCGCGATGTGATTACGCATATTCGTCGCGATGTAGTGAACGATATTTACAGTGGATTTGTTCCTCCTCAAAGTATGGAAGAGCAGTGGGATATCGACGGCTTACAACAATATATAGAAAGCGAATTCAATACTCCCGCGCCGGTACAGGAGTGGCTAGATACTGACTCATCACTACATGAAGAAACATTAAAAGATAAAGTAATCAATGCTGTTCAGCAAACTTATGATGACAAATGCGAGCGACTTGGAGACAGCCTAGTAGAAATAGAAAAACAAGTGATGTTGCAAGTGCTCGATATGCAGTGGAAAGACCACTTGTTGAATATGGATCATTTGCGTCAGGGGATTGGTTTGCGTGCTTATGCTCAAAAAAATCCTAAGCAAGAATATAAGCGTGAATCATTCGAGCTTTTTCAATCTATGCTGCAAACGATCAAAGAAGAAACTATTCGCATTGTTGCTCGTGTCGAGCCGGTTTCTGAAGAGCAAATGGCTGCTATGGAAGCTGAGCGACGTCGTAAAATGGAAGCGGAAATGAAAATGGTTCATGCTGATTCAGCTCAATTAACCAGCGGTGATGAAGAGCCAGAAAAGGATGACAATACCTTTGTTCGTCAAGAGAAAAAAGTCGGTAGAAATGAACCGTGCCCATGTGGTTCTGGTAAAAAATATAAGCAATGTCACGGCAAGCTATAAAAAATATCATTGATAAGCGTGTGAAATCCGTGAGAGTAAAAATATAGCCTATCAATAGACGAGAGAAAATAAATGACAGTAGGTAGTGTAGTTTTTCCTGAAATGCCAGCGATATCGACTATTAAGTTAAATGCTGTGAGCGCGGGTATTAAAAAAAATAATCAATTAGATCTTATGATAATTGAATTACCTGTAGGGGCAACAGTTGCTGGCGTTTTTACTCAAAACGCTTTTTGTGCGGCGCCAGTGACCATTTGTAAGCAGCATATTACTCAGCAACCTCGTTATATTGTAGTGAATTCGGGTAACGCAAATGCATGTGCCGGTGAGCAAGGCATGACGGCAGCATTAGACTGCTGTAAGGCGATTGGAGCTAACGCTAGCGTTTCTCATGAGCAAGTGTTGCCGTTTTCAACAGGTGTGATTGGTGAGCCATTACCTGCAGATAAAATTATCAATGGGATTCCTGCATTATTAGCGGGTCTCGAGAAAACTAATTGGTTGTTGGCCGCCCAAGGCATTATGACAACCGACACATGTGCAAAAGGTGCGACCCACTCGTTTGAGTATGAAGGCGAAACCATAGTTGTTAATGGCATCTCCAAAGGTGCCGGTATGATAAACCCCAATATGGCTACTATGCTGGGATTTATTGCGACGAATGCGACCGTCACGCAAGATGTTTTAAATGTACTATCGTTTAATGCAGCGAACCAATCGTTTAACCGCATTACTATTGATGGCGATACCTCAACAAATGACAGTTGTATATTAGTCGCTGCCGCTGAAACTATGTGTGTAGTGGATAGTAGCGATAGCGATCTTTATCGCTTGTTAGAAAACGCAGTGAACCATGTATATACAACACTCGCACAAGCCATCGTAAGAGATGGTGAAGGCGCAACCAAATTTATTTCTGTTCAAGTGGAAGAGGGAGCTACGGCGAACGAGTCTTTACAAGTGGCTTATGCGATTGCGCATTCCCCTCTCGTAAAAACGGCATTTTTTGCATCAGATCCTAATTGGGGGCGGATTGTTGCTGCTATTGGTTATGCCGGAATCGAAGCACTAAGCGTGGATAATATTCGCGTCTATTTAGACGATGTACTTATCGTTGAAAACGGTGGCCGCTCCAAAACCTATAGTGAAGCCGCAGGTCAAACGGTCATGAATCAAAGTGAAATCACCTTGCGTGTTTGCTTGGGCAGAGGTGATGCCGCAGAAACGATATGGACAACTGACTTGTCGCATGAGTACGTCACCATCAACGCTGAATACCGGTCGTAGTAAGATATGGTGATTAGGTATGACTTAAAGTGGTGATTAACGTATGACTATAGCAGTTCATGTTGCCGTTGGCGTGCTGATAAATGAAGATGGGCAAGTGCTTATCGCTAAACGTGGTGATAAGCAGTATCAAGGTGGGTTGTGGGAATTTCCTGGAGGAAAAGTTGAGTTAGGTGAATCGGTATTCGATGCACTAGCTCGTGAGTTTAAAGAAGAAGTTGATATTCGTATTCTTAGCGCAATACCTTTACAGCAAATTAAGCATGACTATGGTGACAAGCAAGTGCTCTTAGATGTATGGCTCAGTCGTCAGCTAGACGTGTTATCAAATGTTCCACGCGTATTTGAGGGTACAGCGCAAGGAAGAGAAAACCAAAAAATTGCTTGGGTCGACATACAAGCACTAGAGAATTATGACTTCCCCGAAGCCAATAAAGACATTATTGAGCGTATCAAAAATATTGATATGTAATTACTGCTGTTCCGCTAACTTAATAGTGTAACGCAGAGTTTGTCATACCGGACTTGATCCGGTATCTGATACTCGGTCTCCATTCCAAACTTGAAAACAGAACCTGAAAACAGAGCCTGAAAAAATAGATTCCGAATAAGCAAAACGCTTTTCGAAATGACGCTATCCTGTTTTGATTATTCCCACGTATCATCATTGTTATTTTCTTCACTCACTGGAATCGTAAATGTTTCATTCGCCCACTCGCCTAAATCAATGAGCTGGCAGCGCTTACTACAAAAAGGGCGATTAGGGTATTCATCATTCCAAAGCACTTTTTTTTGGCATTGAGGGCAGGATAATTCTGTTGTCATAGCGCTGTCATCTTATATATTAATTGGTTGTGGTAAACAGTTATTTTTTCTTGTAGTTCTTCAATGTTACCCGTGTTGCTAATAATGTCATTTGCCTTTTTATTCCGCTCTTCTCTTGATAGCTGTGTATTCATAATCCGGTTTATTTGTTGTTGATTTACGTTATCTCGTAAAGCGGCTCGCGTGTTTTGTGTTTCTATAGGCGCATCAATCACTAAGGTACGATTCACTAACGCTTGTTGTTCTTTTTCAAAGAGTAACGGAGAGGAGAGTACGCCATAAGGTGATTTAATTGCTGATAATTGTTGGATGATCTGCTTTCTTACAATAGGGTGGAGTAGGTTTTCTAACCAGCGCTTCTCGGTTGGGTCAGCAAAAATAATATCTCTTAAACGAGCTCGATCCAGCTCGCCAGATTTCAGTAGAATAGATTGACCAAAGTGTTCAACGATAGTGGCCAGTGCAGGAGTGTTTTTTGAAACAATATCACGCGCAATAATATCGGCATCAACCACTTCAATGCCTAACGCTTCTAATGTTTTTGTTGCCGTTGTTTTACCGCTAGCTATACCGCCGGTGATACCTAGGATGAACGTCATAATCCATACGGCCTATACTGTTAGGCCAATAAATTGAAAGTAGTAATCAATAATTTTTTCGCCCCACACAAACGCAATCCAACCCGCAATCGCTAAATAAGGGCCAAATGGAATAGGAATGTTTTTATTGCGCCCTAAAATAAGAATGCCTGCAATACCAATAACCGCACCCACTAGAGACGATAGCAGAATAACTAACGGTAGAAATTGCCAGCCCATCCACGCGCCTAATGCAGCGAGTAATTTAAAGTCACCGTAGCCCATGCCTTCTTTGCCAGTGACTATTTTAAACAACCAAAAAACAGACCATAAAGAAAGATAACCAAAAGTAGCGCCTAATAACGCATCCTCTAAGCTGGTGTATAAACCAAAATAATTAGCAATTAACCCAATCCATAATAATGGTAGCGTGATGCTGTCAGGCAGTAATTGTGTGTCGATATCAATCATGGTCAAACAGATAAGCGACCACAGCAATACTAGAGCAACCAAACCTGCACTATTAAAATCGATAAGATAAATCGTTAGAACACTTAGTAAACCAGTGGCTGCTTCAATAATGGGGTAGCGGGCGCTAATAGGTGTTTTACAATTAGCGCATTTACCGCGTAAAAATAGATAGCTAATAACAGGAATGTTATGCCATGGTTTTATCGGTGTTTGGCATGACGGACAAGTAGAGTTAGGCGTTGATAAAGTGATTTTTTGGTGCTTCGATTGTGTGGTTTTTTCATCTTTAACGGCTAAAAAATCACAGCATTCACTACGGAACTCCTGCTCCATCATTTTGGGAATGCGAAAAATCACCACGTTTAAAAAACTACCCACAAGCAAGCCTATAAGTAAAACGAAAGGGTAGTATAAAGTCGGCAGCGCCGATAATTGAGTCAGTAACAAGCTAGCTTTTTCAAACATAAAGTCTCTTTTGTAAAATATATATTACGCTTTTTGGCTTAGACTGCATTGCCGATTTGAAAAATTGGCAAATACATGGCAATAAGCAAGCCGCCCACCAGTACGCCTAATACGACCATTATTAGAGGTTCAATGAGCGATGCTAGGTTATCTACTGTATTGTCAACAATGTCTTCATGATAGGTAGCTGCTTTTTCGAGCATGGCGTCTAATGCGCCAGACTCTTCACCTATGGCAGTGAGTTGCAGCATCATGCTGGGGAATAAACCTGATCCTCTCATCGAAGCATTAAGTTGTATACCGGTTGCAACCTCATCTTTAATTGCTAATACGCCCTCTTCATAAATAATATTGCCAGTAGCTCCTGCTACAGATTCTAGCGCGTTGATTAAAGGCACGCCTGCAGCAAAGGTGGTTGCTAACGTTCGTGCGTATCTAGCCAAAATAGAGTTGTACATGATCGTCCCAACAATAGGTAGCTTTAATAAGTGGCGATCCATCGTCTTGCGAACTCCAGGGGAGTTATTATATAAGCGTTTGAATGAAAAGAATGAACCTGCAATAGAGGCGATGATTATCCACCAATATTCTTGAGTGAATTCGGAAAGGTTTAATACGAATAAGGTGAAAGCCGGTAGGTCTGCCCCAAAACTACTAAAAGTACTCTCGAATTGAGGCACCACTTTTATTAGTAATATACCTGTAACGACGAGAGAGATAAGTACAATGGCAATGGGATAGGTGAGTGCTTTCTTTATTTTCGCTTTCAGTATTTCTGTTTTTTCTTTATATACTGCTAGTCGATCAAGTAAAGCTTCAAGTGCGCCAGATTGTTCACCTGCGCCCACTAAATTGCAAAATAAATCATCAAAATATTTGGGGTGTTTCTTTAGTGATGCAGCAAAGCTTGTGCCTGCTGCCACATCTGTGCGAATAGATAGTATTAACTCTTTCATATTGGGGTTGTCAGCGCCATCAGCGACAATATCAAAGCTTTGCACTAGTGGTACGCCAGCCTTGACCATAGTGGCAAGCTGACGAGTAAATGTCGCTATATCCATTGGCTTGATTTTTTTTCCGGCACTACCAAAAAGCGGCTTTGGCTTTTTGCGTACGATTCTGGGGCGTATGCCTTGTTTGGTCAGTTGCGCCTTCACTAAAGCTTGCGAGGTGCTCGAAATCTCTCCTTCGACTTTCTGTCCTTTGCGGTTAGTGCCTTTATAAAGAAAAATAGTAGACTGTGGCGTCGCCATAAAAATTTCCAGGTTATCAAAATAGGATGCTTGTTATTATTGAGTTACTATACCACAACAGTTTCTTAATCTTTTGTGATGCGGTTCGCTTCTTCTAGAGTTGTTAACCCCATGGCTACCTTGCGTAAAGCAGCAATGCGTAAATTGTGAAATCCTTCTGCTTTTGCTTGTTTCGCTATGTCTAAAGAGTTGCCGCCTTCCATAATGATGTGCGATATTTTGGGGGTTATCCTTACTACTTCATAAACACCTACTCGCCCTTTGTAACCCCTGTTGCATTTAGAGCAACCGTTAGCTTTAAATAATTGCCATTCGGTACGGGGTATATCAATGTTGCTTTCTGATAACCCTTCTTCTCTCAGAACCTCGTCAGGTAACTTATCCATCGGGCTACGGCAATGACTGCAGAGTCGCCTAGCTAGGCGTTGTGCAATAATCAAGCTAACCGTTGTCGCTACATTAAACGTAGGGACTCCCATATTCATTAAACGAGTGAGTGTTTCAGCTGCGCTGTTCGTATGCAATGTAGACAACACCAAATGACCCGTTTGTGCTGCTTTAATGGCGATTTCTGCGGTTTCTAAATCACGTATTTCACCTACCATAACAATGTCGGGGTCTTGTCGTAAAAACGACCTTAATGATTCCGCAAAGGTGAGGCCAACACGATTGTTTACTTGTACTTGATTAATGCCTTCTAGGTTAATTTCAACCGGGTCTTCTGCGGTAGAAATATTGCGTTCGCTGGTATTGAGTATGTTTAAACCGGTATACAACGAAACCGTTTTACCGCTTCCTGTAGGGCCGGTAACCAAAATCATGCCTTGCGGTTGATTCAAGGCCTCCATAAATAATTGTTTTTGTTCGTCTTCATAGCCTAATGCATCAATGCCCATTTTGGCTGAGGCGGAGTCAAGTATACGTAAAACAATTTTTTCACCAAACAATGTAGGCAGTGTATTGACACGAAAGTCGATAGATTTACTGCGAGATATTTTTAATTTAATACGCCCATCCTGAGGAACTCGTCGCTCAGAAATATCCATTTGCGACATCACTTTTAAGCGAGCCGCTAAGCGGGTGGCAAGATTAGATGGAGGTTTTTGGACTTCGTTCAGTACGCCATCAGTACGAAAACGAATCCGATAGCTTTTTTCATATGGCTCAAAATGTATATCCGATGCGCCTTGACGGATAGCTTCGAGTAAAATCTTGTTAATAAATTTAACAATCGGCGCTTCATCTGCCTCGTTATTATCAGCATCCTCTTTTTGTTCGGGGCTATCTACATCAATATCCCCTAGGCCATCGTCATCTAAGCCGCCTAATGTGTCGCCTAAACTTTCTTCTTGAGAGGTTAAAAATTTCTCAATGGCCGCCTCTAGTTTATCTGCTTCTACTAAAATGGCATCAGCAGTTAAACCGGTGTTGAATTTGATGTCGTCCAGTGCTTGTAAATTACTAGGGTCAGTCACGGCCAGAAATAAACGATTGCCTCGTTTAAAAAGCGGTAATGCTTGATATTTACGGATAAGCTTATTATCAACTAAATCCTGTGGAATCACGCTAATGTCATGGGCGGCTAGATTGTAAAGCGGTGTGCCAAACTCGTCTGCCGCAATCAAAGCAACTGTCAGCGCGTCTACTATGGACTCTTTGACTAAGTGGCTGACAAAACTAATACCATTACGCTTACTTGCATCCAAGTGTTGTTGAGCGGACTCTGAGTCGAGGAGTTGTTCCTGAATTAAACGCTTCGCTAAACCGCTAAAAGTAGGTGTATTCATAGCATATCAATATCTTATTATTTATCTTCCAATTCTGTAGTACAAAAACGGATAAATCAATGGTTACTGGTTTAATGTGAAAAAATACGTATTGTTAATCTCATTGCAAAGAGGCGCATATTATTTTTACATCATACGCTCCCTGTGTTTTGTTGACGAAAATTGTCACTTTTGTGTTTTTTAGGCTCTCAGCTATTGGTGTGGCTTTATAGTGTAGGCAATAACCTTTAGCTGTCCAGGGTTTCTGTTGAGTTGGCACGGTATGTGATAGTGGTTAGTTGTAATGCAATAATAAGTAACAATATTTATAATCTTAATCAAAGGTAATTATTATGAAAACAAACCAAAAAGGTTTTACGTTAATTGAATTGATGATCGTGATAGCAATTATAGGCATTTTGGCATCAGTGGCATTACCTGCCTATGACAGTTACGTCAACAAGGCCAGAGCATCAGAAATTGTAGCGGCTACTGGTACATGTAGATCCACTATTTCAGAAAAAGCTCAGTTTTTAACTGCATTACCTGCCGCGGGTGCTTGGGGTTGTGAATCTGCGGATGGTAATGGAGCTTTTGTAGGTTCAATAAACACAAATACTTCAGGTACGGTACGCGTAGCTATCGTTGGTTTTGATGCTGAGATAGCTACAGCTGCAGAAAGATTTATTTATTACACACCTTTGGATGCAGCAGGAAATATCTTGGCAGCTGCCGCTAATGTTGTTCCTCCAGTCGCTAGCTGGTTATGTGAAGCGGGTAGCGCAGATGCTGCAGCTTTAATGCCAGGCAACTGCTCAAGTGTTGTTCCTGGAGCTAGAGCTACTCCGGCTGACTACGCAGGTTAAAAGGTACGAATAGGGTCAGACTCGTTTGATAAGGTCTGCCCCTAGGCTAGTCAAGGCAAAAGAAACATAAAAAAACCGCAATCATTTGATTGCGGTTTTTTTATGCGGGTGATTTATAAATAGAAGGCCTGAACTGGCGAGAGGTTGTAACTATTTTAGACTGTCTTGAGGAAGAGGGGCATTACCTACGGAGGGTTGTATTTCACAACAGCCGCATCGACAAATCCACTGCTTTACAATCCTTCGTCAGCGCCCCAATAGAAATATAATCTACGCCTGTTTCAGCAATGTCCACTAACGTTTCTTGAGTAATCCCACCCGATGCTTCTAGTTTGGTTTTGCCACCATTTTTTTTATTGAAAGCCACTGCTGTTCGC
>Ga0233426_10000190_pt1 | contig 70804 bp, 64 predicted proteins | sample SI_118_April2016_6_FD_179875 | JGI IMG/M metagenome (GOLD analysis project Ga0233426, IMG submission 179875) | Seawater microbial communities from Saanich Inlet, British Columbia, Canada - SI_118_April2016_10_MG | ecosystem: Environmental > Aquatic > Marine > Inlet | place: Canada: British... | reverse complement strand
ACGATATTAACCATTTGGAAAATTTACTTTTTTTTAGTGAAAGACCATACATTTTCGGAAAACCAATATATTTGACCGTTATAATCTCTTAACGCTTATTGAAGTGCATTTTCTCCCTATAAATTAGTGTTTGTCGCTGCGTATTGTGTATGATGGAAAAAATATTTCAACGAAACCCTTTGTTCTTTACGATTGAATTCAGGACCAATTAAAATGGTAGCTACAGCTGTAATGAAAATTAAACCTCCTTTTGATGTTCACCGTTTGTTAGTAAATCCATTCAATACTTCTATAGTTTTTTACAATACAAAACCAATGAGAGCTTCATTTTATAATTGTTCTTTTTCATTGCTTTTACTCAACCCATGTCAGATATACCTTTTCGTCTTTGATAATACGCAAAACGGCATGACCTACTTTGTGCATTTGTAGCTATGCTCCAATTTCATTGGTGTAATGAAATTTAGATCTAAATTCATTGGCATATCAAAGGTGTTTGAAACCTAAAATATAGGTTGTAGCTAAAGCAACTTCTGTTCAGAAAACTTCGTTAATTGTAGGTTTGTGTATTGTATGGTATTTGGTGAAAAAAGAATATTTTTTTTGTGTTTTATCCGATGTAATAAAACGAATAGACATAATACGAAAAGTAGATTCGAAGATTTTTTTAAAAAAACTTATCAGTAAGAATTCCCTATCGGTTTACTCCCTGTTTGGAAAGCCATTGTTGGTATTTTTTTGCATTTTTGTTATGCTGATTTAAGTTTTTGGCAAACGCATGTTTACCGAAATTTTCTACACTAGCACACATATAATAATAGTTGTGCTTTTCAGGGTTGAGTACTGCATCGATAGATGAAATGTCTGGCATTCCAATAGGTCCTGGAGGGATGCCCCTATATTTATAAGTATTGTAAGGTGAATCGATACTCAAGTCTTTATTTAGAACTCTTTTTACCTCAAAGTTTTGTCCATGTTTTTCTTTTAATGCAAAAATAACAGTAGGATCTGATTGCAAAGACCATTTATGGTGGTATCTATTTAGGTATAATCCTGCAACAGTAGGTCTTTCAGGAATATATGCTGTTTCTTTTTGAACGATTGACGCCAAGGAAATTACCTCAACTTGACTTAAGTTTTGGGCTTTGGCTTTGTTAAGTCTATTGTTGTTTTTCCAAAATCGTATGTATTCTTCCAGCATTTTTTTTCTCAAAGCCTCTGGACTTGTATTCCAGTATATTTGATAGCTGTTAGGAATATACATGGCAAGGGCAGTCTTGGTGTTGAAATCATTTTGTTTTAAAAAATTAGGATTCTTAAAAGTTTCGAGTAAAGCAATAGAATCCGCTTCTATCTGGATGGCAATGCGTCCTGCTAAGTTTTCCAACCGATGTTGGTTGTTGAAACTAAGTTTGACGGGAGTTTGTTTGCCGCTACGTAATAAATTGACAAGTTCATTATTGTTAGCAGCTGCTTTTATAGTGTATTGACCGGGTTTTATATGTGTGGCATATTTCTTTTTGTTCGCGACCCATTCAAAACTTTTTACATCTTTTAGATAAGGAGTTAAGATTGTTTTCAGTTCTTTTATGTTAGTTCCTGTAGGGATTTGGATGAGTGCACTTTTCTTCACATTGGTTCCGTATATCTTGGAATAATAATTCAAAGAAATGTAAGTAATGATGACAATAAAAAATATTGCTCCTATAAGTGTGTTTTTTTTATTCATGATTTCCAGATATGGAATGTATTAGTTGAAAGGTGGCTTCGTCATAAAATTGGTGGTCGTAATATATCCAATCGTTTTTAACGCCGACTTTTTTAAATTTAAATTTTTTAAACAAGCTGAGACTTTTCCTATTGTCTGTGGTGATATTGGCGTATAGTTGATGCAGGTTTAGGTAGTGGAATCCGTAAGAAATAATCATTTGTAAGGCCTCTGAAGCGATTCCGATATTTTGATGTTTTTCTAATACTAAAATTCCAATCCCAGCTCTTTTATGAAATGCATCGAAATCGAATAAATCAATCATCCCCACTGGTATTTTTAATTCTTTGTGTTCAATTACAAAACGAGCTTGTTTGGCTTCGTAAATATCTTGATGTGCGTTTGCAATGTAGTTTTTTAAAATGTGTTTAGAAAAAGGAACCTGTGTGCCACTAACTTTCCAATTGGATTCGTCATTTTCGGTATCATACAAAAACTGAAGATCCTCTGGTTCTAATGGGCGTAAGTTTATTTTATTGCCTTTTAAGGTTTTCATTTTAGAATGTTGAATTACAGTGCAAAGTTTCCTTTGAAAACAAATTTTGCAGGTCCTTTAAGGAATACATCATGAAAATAATTTTCTTTTTTCTCGAAAGAAACTTCCAATTCTCCACCTTCAACCAATAGTTTTATTTCGTTGCTTTTTGTAATGTTTTGTTCAAACATAGCAATGGCTACAGCGGTAGCACCAGTACCACAAGCCAAAGTTTCGTCTTCAACACCACGTTCATAAGTTCTCACTCTAAATGTAGTATCATCAATGGCTTCAGCAAAATTTACATTGGTACCCTCTTGAAAATAGGGAGCACCGTTTCTAATCGCTTTTCCGTGGGTATAAACATCATATTCTCCAATATTTTCAACCAATTGTACATGGTGTGGAGACCCCGTATTTAAAAAAACATACTGTTCATGGATTTGGATGTCTTCAACATCAATCATTTGTAAGTTTACCAATCCGTTTTCTATATTTGCATGGTGCAAACCGTCCACAGCATCAAAAGTAGTGGTGTTTTCAATTACACCAAGATCATGTGCAAAGGCCACTAAACAACGACCACCATTACCACACATAGTACTTTCGTTGCCATCAGCATTATAGTAAATCATTGTAAAATCGTATGTGTCAGAAGGGTTTAAAAGGATAAGTCCGTCAGCACCAACACCAAAGCGGCGATCACACAATTTTTGAATCAATTCTGTATCATTTTGTTTGAAATGTAAATCTCTATTATCGATCATTACAAAATCATTTCCTGTTCCTTGGTATTTATAAAATGGTAAATTCATTACTGTATGTTTTACTAAGCTAAGTTACATAATATTATAAAATTTCAAGAATTAGCTTGAGAATTTAAACAAGAAAGTCCCTAACTGTTTGATATGCGAATTTTACATTGCTCTGCACATTTTTCTCCGTCGATTGCTGCAGAAATAATTCCTCCTGCATAACCTGCTCCTTCCCCACATGGATACAAACCTTTGATTTGAGGGTGTTCCAAAGTATAAGTGTCACGTGGAATTCTAACCGGGGATGAGGTACGTGATTCTGGCGCATGAACAACAGCATCATTGGTCAAATAACCACGCATAGATTTATCAAACTGTTTGAATCCTTCTTGCAATGTTTTGTGAATAAACGATGGAAATACTTTTCCTAATTCCACAGAGGTAGTACCAGGTTGGTAACTTGTTTTAGGAATGTCCATAGACAATTTTCCTTTTGTGAAATCAGCCAAACGTTGTGCCGGAACTTTTTGAGTTTCTCCTCCTAAACGCCAGGCATGTTGTTCAATTTTCTTTTGAAACTCCATGGCAGCCAAAGGGCCGTATTGTTGAAATTCTTTAAAATCTTCCATTCTCAGTTCAACCGCAATTCCTGAATTTGAAGTAGGTTGATCTCTTTTAGAGGGTGACCATCCGTTGGTGACCACTTCGCCTGGACTTGTTGCACAGGGAGCGATGATGCCACCCGGACACATGCAAAAAGAATATACGCCTCTTCCATTTACTTGCTTTACAATACTATATGGAGCAGGAGGGAGGTATTCACTTCTAATATCACATTTATATTGAATACTGTCAATCAAACTTTGGGGGTGTTCAACGCGAACTCCTAATGCAAAAGGTTTGGCTTCTATTAAAATATTTTTTTTGTGTAGTAATTTAAAAATATCACGTGCCGAATGCCCAGTCGCGAGTATCAATTTTTTCGCTTTTATAGTAGTCTCATTTTGGAGTAAAACACCATTGATTTCATTTTCTTTGAGTAAGATATCGGTAACTCTTGCCTCAAATCGGACTTCTCCACCATTTGCAATAATGGCATCGCGCATACTAGCGATGATTTTTGGTAATTTATTCGTTCCGATATGAGGATGTGCGTCAATTAAAATATTTTTTGTGGCTCCAAAGGCAACTAATAATTTTAAAATAGAAGTGACATCGCCTCTTTTTTTAGATCGAGTGTATAGTTTTCCATCAGAATAAGTACCTGCACCCCCTTCGCCAAAACAATAGTTAGAGTCTTCGTCTACAATATGTAATTTGTTGATAGCAGCAAGATCTCTTCTTCGTGCTCTCACATCTTTTCCTCTTTCGAGTACTATAGGCTTTAATCCTTTCTCAATCAATTTTAATGCTGCAAATAGTCCTGCAGGACCAGCTCCAATCACCAATACTTCTTCTTGATTGCTTACATTGCGGTAGTTTGGAAGCTTTGGAAGTTCTTCTTCAAATTTTTCTCTTATGTAAACCGCAATTTTCAAGTTTATTTTTATTGATTTTTGACGAGCATCAATAGATCTTTTTAATATTTCGATATGATTGATATCGTGCGAAGAGATTTTTAATTTAAAAGAGACTTCTTTTTTTAATAACCATTCTGTAACTGCTACTTTAGGTTTTACTTGAAGTTGTAATTCTTTTGGCATAGTGCTTTAAGTATTCAGAAATTAGTATCGTTATTTAAAGAAATTCCAAATGAAACCGAATTTTATATTAAAGTCAGTATAGGGTTTGTTGGGTGTAGAATAATAATAGTTTTTCTTTGTCAGCTGGAATAAGTTTTCGAACGTAAAATATAGTTTAGTCCTTCTTATTTGTGCATTGATAAAGGCATCAAAAATTGGTTTTCCTCCGATTAAATCTGTTGTTTGAAGTGTGAATTCTCCTAAAACAGGGTTGAAATTATTAGCATTATAAGCTGTGAAATATTTTAAGGTAACCCCTGTTTGAAGAAAAAGTGATTTTTTTTCAAAAAACACTTTAGAAAAGTAAAATGTACTTCTAGCAATGGCATCAGGCAGTTTGTAAACACTTGCGCCATTCATTACTTGTTGGTAGATTAAATCGGTATCTAAGGCGAAATACCCAAACTTCATTTCATTATGGGCTTTTATTTTTAAATAATTTACAGTCTCAAAGTGTTGAACTGCTTTTGATTGAAGGTCACTGTTAAAATAGATGTAATTTTCAATTGATGAAAAGGATGTTGTTGCTTGAATCAGTTTTGTTGCAAAATCGATATTTAATGTTTTGGTCTTGATGTTTTTTAACTGATTGTACCAATTATATTCTTTAAAATTACTCTGAAAAAACAATGCATTTGCGTTTGCTGATTTTGAATTTAGTAAAATAGAACTTGATAAATGAAATCCGTTTGTGTTTCTAAAAATGGCTTCAACATATAAATTATTTCCATTGATACTGCCTGAAATATTGGTAGAGGCTTTGGCATTTAAATGAAATGCTTTAAAAGAGGATTTCCAATGTGCTCCCAATGATATAGCATCATTTTTTATTTGATTAGGGATAACGCGATCTCCTGTATTTACAACTTTTTTATACCCTTGATAATAGTAATGGTATCCTGCATGCAGTCTAAATCGGCCTAAAAGGTATGGAGAAGTAAAATCTAGGTACGCCTGATTGTCCATCTCTTTATAAGAAGTCACATCATTTGTGTTTTCAGAAAAGTATTCTCCAAAATAGTCGGTACTTGTAGGTTTTTCAAATGTGTACTGTTTTGTCTCATAGCTAAAGACATGACCTATTTTTATGTTGGATATTTTTTTAGGAATAGAATCGTTGGTGCTATAAAGTTTAAAATTATGATCGATATAATATCTTTTCCCTGTCAATATGCTTTCAGCATCTTCCATATGCACATCCAATCTTCCACGATCATTGTAGTCTGCATGATTCGTTTCAAAAAAACTTTGTGCTATTTCAGTAAGCCCTCCGTTTTCTTGATTAAGAATTCTTTGATTTGTATTATGAAAATGAATTCTGTACCTATCATCTTTTGTTTGATAGGATAAAGTTCCGACAAAGTTTTTAAAACTAGATAAGGAGTTTCTGTATGCACCTAATGATCTTAATCCGGTATAGGCAAGTGAAAAATTTAGATTTTCTTCCAAGTTAATGGCAATTTTTGAATCTAAAATCTGACCTTGTTCTATTCCATTACGATAAAATATTTCTGTCGTCGGTGTTGGTACTCTGTAATAGTTTACGTCTTCAATTTGATTATAACCAATATGTCTTGGAGTTTGCCCCATAGTAGGTAGTATTTTCTGATCATTGTAGTCCATTGTTAAGGAAGTAAATACCTGTCCTAGATTTTGAAAAGCATGTTTTCCAAACATATCTTTTCTTAAATAGTTCATTTTGTATTGACTTTTAACGGTCAGAGTAGTATCGAGTATTGTTGTATCTTTGAGGTGGTTTATCGTTTTGTAATACAGGTAATTGTATTTTCCTGATTCAGGATCAACGATAGCTCCTTCTTCCTCTTCTTTGTTTTTTCTTAGGGCTAAGGGAGTTGCTTTTCTTTCTGTAATATCATTAAGATTATAAATTTCGGGTTCCTTTTTAATTTCTTTTTCCTGTGCAGATAAGCATATAGAAAAGATTGTAAAGAGAATAGTAAACGAAATATTTTTCATGAATTATAGAAACTCTGTATTAGGTGTAAAAACGATGTTCATGTAATTTTTAATTCAAAGCAAAGGTAAATTATTTATTGACATATTTTGGTTTTTGTATGTTTGAAAATTTAAATTTTGGCAACAATCTAATTGATTTAGATTGATGAGTATTTGGAACTTAATCTTATTTTAGCAAACGATTTGTTATTGATATCTATGGGACTAATACTGAAACATACTGATTATAATTTAGAAGCAGGAACTGATGAAGCTGGACGAGGCTGTTTATCTGGACCAGTAGTAGCTGCCGCAGTTATATTACCAGATAGTTTTATGCATCCTTTATTAAATGACTCTAAAAAACTATCAGAAAAACAACGTCAAGTTTTAAAACCGATTATTGAAAATGAAGCTATTTCTTTCGGAGTAGGGATTGTTGAACCAACGGAAATAGATAATATTAATATATTACAAGCATCGATCTTAGCGATGCATAAATCAATTGATGCTTTAACTGTTTTGCCAGAGTTTATTTTGGTTGATGGAAACAAATTTAATCCATTTAAAAATATACCATACGAGACAATTGTAAAGGGAGATGCAAAATATATGAATATCGCTGCAGCATCTGTTTTAGCGAAAACGTATAGAGATGATTTTATGGAAAGTTTACATAAATTATATCCATGTTACAATTGGAAAAAAAATAAAGGATATCCAACAAAAGAGCATAGGGAGGCTATCAAAAATTATGGGAGTTGTAAGTATCATAGAAAGTCCTTTCAGTTGTTGGCTAAAAAGTAATAAGTAAGCTTGTTTTGTTCTTTTTGTATTATTTTTTGGTTCAAATGAGTCATTGTTAGATATGGAATCTCTGTATTTTTGTGTGAGTTTAATTTTTTATTGGTTACTAAATATGAATTTAGTTCAATCACATGAATTGCAATTTGGAGAGATTGTATAATTCATTAACAAAAAATGTTCAGCTTTATTGTTGAGCATTTTTTTTTTTGAATAAGTCATTTCTTTCCTAGAAGATTGTTTAGTTGAACTATTTCAAAGGCTTCCTTTACATCATGTACTCGAAGAATTTGGCTTCCTTTTTGAAGTGCAATGGTATTGGCAAATGTTGTTGCGTTTAAGGCTTCTTTGGAGCTAATCTCAAGAGGCTTGTAAAGCATAGATTTTCTGGAAATTCCTGTTAGAATTGGACAGTCGAGCGAATGGAATTTTTCTAAATTATTTAAAAGTTCATAATTATGTGCAATGGTTTTACCAAAGCCAAAACCTAAATCAATAATAATATCGTTGAGACCTAAAGTTCTCAATACAGCAGTTTTTTTAGCAAAAGACATTATTATTTCCGCAGTAATATTGTTATATCTGGGGTCTTTTTGCATGTTTTGAGGTGTTCCTTGCATGTGCATCATAATATATGGAACTTGTAAGTCAGCAGCCATTGCAAACATTTTATCGTCTGCATCTCCACCAGAGATATCATTGATAATTGCCGCACCTTCTAAAATGCATTTTTTGGCTATGTCGCTTCTAAAAGTATCCACAGAAATAATTATCTCGGGGAATTCAGATTTTAATAGTTTCACCACAGGAAGAATGCGATTCAATTCTTCTTTTTCTGAGATATGCATTGCTCCTGGACGCGATGAATAGGCTCCTACGTCTATAAAAGTTGCTCCCTCTCGAAGCATTTTTGTAACTTGCGTTAGAATTTCTTTTTCTTCACGGTATTTTCCTCCATCATAGAAAGAATCAGGAGTAATATTTAAAATCCCCATTATTTTAGAACTCGTTAAGTCTATTAATTGTCCATTACAGTTTATTGTCATTTTAATAAGGTCTTGCTAAATCGAATAAAAATGACAGAGACTCTTTATACCCAACTTTAAAACGAATTGTGAGGTTAATCTATCATTTTTATTTAATTTCGTTTTATTAACTAATTATAAAAACAAAGTTAATTTAAAGTTGAAGTTTACAATATTATTTTTGATTCTTTTTTATGCAAAATACATCTGAACAATATGACGCTATTATAAAAAAATGTAGCACGTTATTTGAAAATAAAATGTCTGATTATGGAAGTGCTTGGAGGATTCTGCGTCTACCTTCATTAACAGATCAAATCTTTATAAAAGCACAAAGAATACGACAGTTACAACAAAATACGTTACGTAAAGTTGATGAGGGAGAAGTGTCAGAATTTATTGGGATTATCAATTATTCGGTAATGGCATTGATACAGTTGGAAAAAGGGGTTTCAAAGCAACCTGATTTGGATACTTTAAAGGCAGTAGAATTGTATAAAAAACATATCGATTTCACAAAAAGTTTAATGGAGGATAAAAACCATGATTATGGCGAGGCTTGGAGAGATATGCGTGTAAGTTCCTTGACTGATTTGATTTTACAAAAACTACTTCGAGTTAAACAAATTGAAGATAATAATGGGAAAACCATTGTATCTGAAGGATTGGATGCAAATTACCAAGATATTATTAATTATGCTGTTTTTGCGATGATTCATTTAGGTCAAGAAAAGTAATATAAATTTAACAAATGAAAGGTGTTTTAATTTTTTGTGCGAGGATTCTAGTGTCCTTTACGTTCTTGTATTCAGGGTTTGTAAAATTAGTTGACCCGTTGGGTTCTTCATATAAATTTGAAGAATACTTTGGAGTTGATGTGTTGAATCTAGAATTTCTAATACCTTATTCCTTGTCTTTTTCTATTTTACTTATCATAGTAGAAATTATGCTTGGGGTTACTTTATTGATAGGGTATAGACCGAAATTAACGACTTGGGCTTTGTTGGGAATGACCCTATTTTTTTTATTCTTGACATGGTACTCCGCATACTATGATAAGGTGACAGATTGTGGCTGTTTTGGCGATGCTTTAAAGCTAAGTCCTTGGGATACCTTTTACAAAAATGTTCTGTTATTACTATTAATATTACCACTAGTAACCAATACAATGTATCTGAATTCTGTTTTCAGTGATAAGGTTATGAGGAATATTTCATTATTTTGTTTAGGGCTTTTTGTTTATCTCACAAATCATGTTTTATTACATCTTCCTCTTATCGACTTTAGGGCATATGCAATCGGAAATAGTATTGTTGAAGGAATGAAGTACGAGGATGGTAGTGATGAATTACCTCCAGTTCATGATTTTTTTTTAGAATCCGAAACAGAAGATTTAACGGACTCTATATTATCATCACCTAAAGCAATGCTGATTGTTAGTTATGATTTAAATAACTCAAATATGAAAGGGTTTAATAAGTTAAGAGTTGTTACAGAGGAAGCCGCTGAAAATGGATATACGGTGTTCGGAATATCGGCTTCATCTACTTTTCTTGCAAATGAAATTCGAAATGAGTTTGATTTGCCATTTGAGTTTTTATTCTGTGATGAGACAACTTTAAAGACAATAATACGTGCAAACCCTGGTATTTTGACGCTTGAAAATGGGAGCGTATCTGGAAAATGGAGTTGGCGAGATGCTGATGCTGTTTTTCAGTAATTAAAATAAATTAATACTTTAAAAGGCCTTTTTTTACGCCTGCTTTGACCCATATTTGTAAATGGTTTTCAGTTGGGGGAATCGGACAGGAATATAGATGATTGTATGCACAATATGGATTGTACGCTTTGTTGAAGTCTATGACCAATGCATTATTATTGATATCTCTAATAGATAAGTCTATATAACGACCACATTCATAGGTTTCTAATCCATTACTTAAGTCTTTAAAAGGTAAAAAAAGATGATCTTTGTAGTCAAAATTAAATTTAGATTCTTGACTTTGATAGATGTGTAATTCTTGCTTTTGGTCTTTTAGAATAAATGTAGCAATAGCATATTGTTGGTAAAATGGTTCCCGATCGCTTGATGTTTTCATTTTAAACAAAGGTGAATTCGGTGTTAATGTAAGATTAGCGATTACAACCATGTTGCTGTCATATGGATAAAACGGCAATCCTTTAAAGTTTCTTAGTTCTTCTTTTTTTAGAGGAGTACTTTGTTTATTCCCATATTGTAAGTTGAGCTTTGTTTGAAAAGTAGTTCGGTTATTTCCATTTTGGGCGCTGCAGATATAACTGCTATATAGAAGGAAAATAATAAAAAAATGTTTCATTTTATATGAGTGTAAGTTTTACTAAATAGTCGTAATATTCTCCTTCATGAATCAATTCACAGAAGAACCCATTGTCGTTTGCACATCGTTGTAAGGTGTTAAAATCGACATAAAGCCATGAAAAAGATGTTGCTTTTTCTTTTTTATAGCTGATATTGAATTCTACTTCTCCGTAATAGGGAATGTTACTCGGAATCCAATGCTCACCTTGCTCATCTTCATACATGTAAATAATATCGCAAGAGTCTATTAAAATTTGTCCTTTAGAATTCATCATGCTTTTTAAATGTAATAAAAAAGCAGCTAGATTTTCCAGTTTTCCACATATTCCAGCCCCATTCATAAGAGCTAAAATAGTATCGAATTTACGATTCCTAAGTTTCCAAATATCTTCAACAAATGCGTTTTTAACTCCCCTTTTCTTACAAACATCAATGGCTCCTTCTGAAATATCGATAGCGGTGACTTGTTTGTGTTTTGATTGCAAGTACAAAGAATGACTTCCCGCGCCAGCACCAAGATCTAAAACGTGCCCCTTGCATTGGTCTAAAGCAAATTGTTCCAATCGAGGCATTTCTTTAAACGACCTAAACAAGTATGGTAGTGGCAATATATCTTTTTCAGTAATAGTTGAAAAAGTAACCAAATCCTCGGTGTAATTGTTGTTAAGATAATCTAATAAAGCTTTTCCGTAGATATCTTTGGACATATTATATTTTTTGCAAATTTAAGAAAATTGTTTGGGACTATTCTATTAATTTCTATTACACATCGAAGTTGATTTCATCGGTTGGTTTATTTTTAAGATGTATTTTCTTATTGATTTAGAGGTTTACTAATTGAATAAATAACAGATGTGCTTTTCTATGGATATCGGATTAGTTCTTCAATTTTACGATTAGTTTATTGAACTGTGCATACCAACATAAAATTAGGATCACATTCTCAGCTACAGACTTTACATTCGGCGATGCTTTTATGTTCACCTTTTAAAAAACCACTTTTATCTTGGGTATAGTTACAGCAATCCATAAAGCCTTTTTTTAAGAGCTTTCTACCTCTCAGAACTCTGGACTTTGCACTTGCCAAAGAGATCCCTAGTTGGTCTGCTGCTTCTTGTTGTTTTAGCCCTTTTATCTCTGTTAATAAAAGAACTTCTTTGTGTTTTTTTGGAAGATTCAAAATTAATGGCACAATACAATCCCTTGCGTCATGATGATCTTTTGAATTAACGTCATGGAATTTGTAATTTGGGGCATAGGGAACAATGAAGTCTTTTTTTCTAAAATAATCACTAGTCGTGTTTTTTGCTATTGTAAAAAGCCATGATTTAATTCTGTCTTTTTTCTGTATTTTGCTTTTATTTAAATGTATTTTTATAAATACCTCTTGAAGAATATCATCAGTTATGACTTCGTCTTTTACTTTGCTTAAAATAAACTTTTTCAAAGTATCTGAAAATGCTGACCAAATTTTTTCTGTTTTCATCGTGGTATTATTAATTCTTTCCAATTCCTATGTACAAATAGGAATTGGAAAAAAGATTAATTAACAATTACAGTTTGCGCAAGTACAAGATTCACAAGTACAGTTTACACATTGTTCATTTTTACAGGATTCGCAACTACATGTACAATTTGTATCATTCATAATTTTACTATTTAAAGTTACTTATTAGACGTGTAAATGTCAAAAAAGATGCAGAAAATTATAATAAGTTATAATAATTTGTACTTATTTTTGCAGGACTTTTAAAAAAGTATCTATGAACTTATCAAAATTAGTAGAAGGAGATTTTTATTGGAATGAAGATGGTTATCGAGTTTTTACCGAACAATTTCATTTAAAAAGGGGATATTGCTGTAAAAGTGGTTGTAAACACTGTCCATATAACTATGATAAAAAAACGGACTCCTTTAAATAAGTCTTTTTTTAGTCACGGTTAAAATTGTTAGATCTACTTTTTAGAATAAAGTAAGTAGGCAATTTGTAAAAAGTTTAATGTTTTAGAAAATGGAGAAATTATTCGCTTAATAATCTAATAATTTTGCAAAAAAACAGGAACAACTTCTTAGTCGTAGGTCTTTTTATTGGGGGTGACTTTAGCGATGTCTTGTGTTGGCATCAATATTTGTATTCGCCGAAGGTAGGGTCTTGATATAAGATGATTGATACTTTAAAATGCAGCACAATCTGAGTCTATAGTCTTAAGCGACTCGAAATGGCAAAACATAAATAGTTGTAAATTGATCTCATATAAGAGATTTTATTCAGAAACATTTGAACTTCTGAGAAGAGACTTCGATAAGCTCTTTATCGATCCTCATGCATTTTTATCAAAAAAGATAAATGTGATAGAAATTAGATTCCAAATGACCAAGCTAATATCCTACTTTTTTTATTCCCTTGTTTCATAGAGATTGTTTTTATTTTGGTTGCCTCTAGTCTTTTTAACAATACTTTCAGAGGACGAATATTTTCTTTTTTAGAAACCAAAGAAGTAAACCAAACTACGTTGTCTTTGTGATGCTTACTTTGACAAAGCATATTTTTTAAAAAGGCTATTTCTCCACCTTCGTACCATAATTCGTTATGCTGTCCTCCAAAATTTAAAGTCGCTGCACCTTTAGATTTTAAATTTTTTAATTTCCTTCTAGTTGCTGATGCTGCCGATTCTGCAGAATTATGAAAAGGAGGATTACAAACAGATAATTGGTATTTTTCATCTTGTTGTATCACTCCTCTAAAAATATCTCTTTTGTTTGTTTGCATGCGCAGTTCGATTACGTCTTGTAGCTCGGGGTTCGATTTTAAAATATTTTGAGCTGAATCCAAAGAAGCTTTCTCAATATCCACACCTACAAAAGACCAACCGTATTCTTGATGTCCTAAAATTGGGTAAATACAATTGGCACCTACACCAATATCCATTATTTTTGTAGTGGAACCTTTAGGGATTTCTCCATTATTATCTTCTGCCAATAAATCTGCTACATAATGAATGTAATCAACTCTACCCGGAATAGGGGAGCATAAAAAACCTTTTGGTATTCTCCATTCTTTTAAATTGTAATATTTCATCAAAAGAGCTTTGTTCAAAGCTTTTACTGCATTCGGATTGAAAAAATCAATAGAATACTCTTTATAGTCGTTTTGAGACACAAAAGGTTTTAATGCTGGTAATGTTGCAATCAATTCCTTAAAATTATAGCGCGCTCTGTGCTTGTTTCTTGGGTGTAACATTGATTTTCCGTCTTTATTTACAGATGTATTCTTTTTCATTTTTTTTGTAGTAATTAAATTTCGTAAATATTCGTCCGGGTGAATATTAAAAACCTTTGAATTCTTTATGAGCCAAAATCTCAGTAACTGTGACTTGGTATTTCTGGATGTTACTTGCTTTCTTTATCTTTTTATATACTTTTTGTGGATTATCGAAAGACTGCGCAAAATATTCCCAAAATCCCAACATTTTCATTCGAATAGGTGTAGGACCAGATAAAAATTCTTTGTACTGTTCGAAAATGGTATCATGAAAATTTTTAAAGATTTCCATACTATTTTCAGGGTAGTTAGTAGTATTGTCTTTGATCATTTTTGGTAAAAATGGATCGGCAATTAAACCACGTCCAATCATCCAGTGATCGATATTGGGAAAACGCTCTTGCATTTCTTTAAAACCTGCAACGCTAGTTATGTCTCCGTTATAGTAGAGTTTGTGTTTGGTGTTGTCTATACATTGTTGAAAAGACTCTAAATCTACGCCTCCTTTGTATAGTTGCTTACCGATACGTGCATGAATCGCAATATTTTTTAAAGGGTATTTGTCTAGTACGGGAAATACATCCTGAATTTCTTTGGGAGTTTCGTACCCCATTCTCATTTTCATAGAGACGGTAATGTCTGTTTCATTGTGAACTCTTTTTAAAATATGATCAATTTTTTCAGGGTTACAAATTAAGCCAGAGCCCATTCCCTTTTTTGTGACCATAGGGTAGGGACACCCTAAATTCCAGTTTAGCTCATTATAGCCTAATTCTTGAATATACTTTACAACAAATAAAAACTCTTCGTCTGAGTTTGTCATTATCTGTGGAATTACTTCTAGAGTATCATTGTTTTCTATTTTTAAGTCTCGTTTATATGAAGATTTGATAACGAGTTTTCCATTCATCCTAATGTACGGAGCGTAGAAGGTATCAATACCTCCAAAATACTTGTGAAAAGCATTTCGAAATCGAAAATCTGTAAATCCTTGTAAAGGAGAGGAGAGTAGTGTTATGCCCATATGCTGATAATAGATGGCAAAGATACATTATCGTTCTTTAATTAAGCAAAGGTTAATACTCTTAAAACAAAGCCCCCCTTAACGTTAACGTTAGGGGGGCAAATCAAATATGTGTAACAATATGAATTTATTATTTGATAGCTCCTGTAGAAACGATGTTGAGGTCAAATGTTAGTTCAAAATCGGTATCTCCATCAGTCGCTCCTGAAGTGGCAGTCTTAACATCTGGTTGGTGCTGCAATCTTACCGTAAATTTTCCAGTTTCTTCTAAGCTACCACCTGTTGTCCAGCTAGTTTCCAGTCCAAGCGGGTTCCCATTGACATCTTCGTCACTATAATTGATTTTATCCGATGCATTGTCAATATTTCCATTTCCTTGTGGGTCAGAAAATGCATCGTTGGTAAATGAAAAGAATAATTGGTGTTCGTCAGCTTCTTCTTCAATATCTTCTGCAATATCAAACCCGTGTGCATGGCCATGATCATCATCAGATTCTGAAGAAGGAACCACTTTATGTGCGTGTTGTGTATGATCTTCTTCTTCCTCTTCTCCAGTTGAATGATTTGTATGATCTTCTTCTTCCTCTTCTTCAGCCAAATGATTTTCAATAGTGAATGTCAAATTATAAGTTGTATTAGCATCTAAGTCAATAGATCCATTAACGGTCAATTCTTCAACACCAATTCCATCTGGATCTTCTGCTGTAACTTCCACGGTGTCAGTAGGGTCTTTAGCATTGGTGAAAATTAATTTTACATCTGTAATTACTTCTAAATCGTTTTCTGCTTCAGGTACTATATCATCATCATTATCACAACTTGTAAAAATAATAGAAGTGATTAATAAGGTCCAGAAACTTGTTTTTTTTAAAATACTAATAGTGTTCATTTTTGTTAAATTTAATAGATTATTATTGTTAGTTATTATGATTTATAGGTGATAATTATTTGATCAAATAGCGCAGTGTAAGCAACATATTGGTTCCTGTTTCGTCAGAGAAATAGCGCATTTCATTTAAGTAATCTCTGTAGCTTGTGTTGAATATGTTTTTAACAGTTACACCCGCATGTAAATTTTTTATCTCGACACCCCATTCTAGGTCGAGTAAAAAATACCCTTCAGGGGCTTCCTTAAAGTCAAAAATTTCAGAATTGGGATTGATTTCAACCGAGCCGTCTATCAAATTTTCAGGAGGTATTGCACGAGGTGCTTGGTACTGCTGAAAGGTATAGCTTGGCCTTATTGAAATTCTAGAAGTATCAAATTTCCAAAGATGATCCTTTTTCCAACTCAATTCGAAGTTTGTTGTTGCTGGTGGTTGAAAGATCAATGGTTCATTTTTTTCAATATTTTTAGACCATAAATAGCTGAATCCTAAAACAGCTGAAAATTCACGCGACCATTCTTTTTTCCATGTAAAATCTGTTCCAATAAAAGCGGCATCTGCTTGGTCATATATAAAAGCAGGCATAGGTCCTCTAATGGTTCCCAAAACACCCAAAGGTCTTTCATAAATAAAGTTTTCAATATAATGTGCGTATACTGTTGATGTAAATGTGTTTGTTTCGTTGTGGTGTTTGAATTCGTTTATGAATTTGTATCCTTTTTCGGATTCTACTGTACTCTCTTCCATTTTGAGTACTTTGTCTGTCTTAAACTCACCAACATCATTTATATAATACCTTAACAATCCATAGGTTGTTTTAAATCCATGCTGTCCAAATCCATACAGTTCTAGCATATTTGGTGTTCTCCATGCAGTCCCAATATTTGATCTAAAAGTTAATTTTTCTGAAATTTCCCTCACGAATCCAACACTAAGGGTTAGGTTAGAAAATTGATAATTGTCTTTGAAGATACCTTGACTTGGTGTTCTTCCTCTTACATCATTGCTCAAAAAATCGATGCGACTTCCAAGTTCTATTGTGTTTTTATCAATTTTTTTACTTTCAATGATAAAAGCACTAAAGCGATGTATGTTGTAGTTAGGGATCAATGGGGTGGTTCCTGTTCCTGGATTGTTGTCATTGTCTTGATTGAAAAACTGTACTCCAACAACACCATCTAATTTATACCAATCTGGATGTTTCCATTCCAATTGATAATCAGAAGTTATCAACGCCAAATCTATAACAGGTTTGTCTATATTTCTGCGAACATCAAACTCCTGTCTTTTGTTTAACTGTGTACCGGCAATTAGGGTTATTTTTCCATCATCGGCATACCACCAATTTACTTCCCCTTTTAAAAGATGATGGTCTATAAGTTGGTTAGGAGCATTGATGTCATAAGAAAAAGGGAGAATGAATGTAGGTTCATCGGAATTGATAGCTTTTACAAAAGCATTGCCACTATCAGCGATAGAAGATCGTAACAATCCTAAATTTTGATGTACAAAACTGTAATATATTTTTGCATCAAAATTGTTATGAAAATAGCGTGTTCCAAAACCAAAAGAATTTTCTTCTTTTCCAGAGTTTGTTAAATTATAATCAGGAGCATGTAAGTCTCCAATTTTGGTATAGTTGCCATTTAAAAAATAACTCCATTTTTCAAAACCGACTCCTGTTTCAAAATTAGTAAAAACTCCCTTTCCGTTAGTTTGAAATCCAGTCCCAATTTCAGCATAAATAGGTTCGTTTAAATACAAAGGGTTGGTTTCTACATTGATAGCGCCCCCCAAAGCTTCTGGCCCATAGCGTACCCCAGCAGCTCCTTTTATTACCGAAATAGAATTTGCGGTTGCCAATGAAATTTCAGGAGCATGATCTGTACCCCAGTTTTGAAAACCATGGATCAAACCGTTATTTAAAATTAAGATTCTGTTTCCATACAAACCATGAATTACAGGCAGTTGCACATTGGTACCCGCAGCGACTAAAGACACACCTTGTATTGAAGAAGCTAACGATGCCAAGGTTTGTGTGGGATTGTTTTGTACTTGATCAAGTATTATGTTTGTTTTCGCAACAGTTTTAATGCCTTCTTCTTGATGCTTTTTGGCATGAATTGTAACATCACTCAATTCAAGTACATCTTGTGTTAAGAAAATATGGGGAGACTTTCCGTGTTGATGGTAATCTTCACATACGGAGTCACAGTAGCCAAAGCAAGAGGCAATAATAGTGTTATCTTTACTGCACAACCCTTCGATAATAAAATCACCATTTTCATCAGTAAAGGTATATTTTTCCGACCCCATTACCTTAACCGTTACATAAGGTATTGGATTCTTTGTTTCAATATCTAAAATTTGTCCTGTTACATCATGATCACAATCATTTGATTGAGCATTTAAGTTGTAAATTCCAAATAGTAGGAGCAAACTTAATATAAACTTCATTGTGTATATATGTTTGAAAATTAGTGTTTTAATCGTGTGTTTATATTGCTGTCAGAAGAATTTTGTGCTAATGTAAGAGAAAGTAACAAGGTACTAGTTAAGGTTGATATATAGAGAATAGATTTTGAAAGTGGAACAAACTCTATTTTTTCGTGAAACAAAACAATGAGTAAAGATACCCAACTTGTCGAAATTCCTTTAGTTTCCGTTAATTGAGTTGTTCTATAATTTTCCTTAGAGTTCGCAACAAACGACGTTGTCATGAATAAGTTTTTGAATGGTTGCCACCAAACGGTTGATGACTTTTTTTGAGTTGATGTTGAGGTCCATCTTTTTAATATAAAAGGACCAACACAGCGCTCTATTAGAGATAGGAACTTTGTATCAACACTAATAAAGTTTGCTTTTGTAAAATGTTTAAACATTATAAATTGATTAACGCAACTAGGTTGCAAATATAGGTAAGTATTTTGTTATAACGCAACTTTATTGCGTTTTAAATATTTATATTTGTTTTTTGTTAAATAGAATAAAATGGCTGAATTTGAAGTAATTTTAAAGAAACATGGTTTAAGAAAAACAACTTTTAGGAAAGAGCTACTATCGATGTTTTATGAGTCTAATTCTTCTCTTACAGCAGAAGAAATTAAAAATAAGTTAAAGGGATCCTCAGATAAGGTTACCATTTATAGGGCTTTGGAGGCTTTTGAAAAAACAGGTCTTATACATAGAGTCCCTGATAAGAGTAATTTAACACGTTATGCCATTTGTCTCTCAGAATGTAGTTCCATTAGACATGTGCATAATCATGCTCATTTTATATGCAACAAATGCAATGAAACGTTTTGTATAAATGATGTTGAGATTCCTGTCATTGAATCTACGAAAGGATTTTTAATACAGAATTCTAAGTTGACTCTTGAAGGCGAATGTCCTAAGTGCTTAGATATTTAATATGATATTATAGGAATGCTGAGTTTAAATGTTTTAAAGTTTCATTCATATCGTCATGTTTTGGAATGGTAGAAGTTGAACTGAGAAATAAATTTAGTAGAAAGTTTCTATGAGTACATCAATCTGTCATTAATAGGTTGCGTTTTTCGATAATTGTTATTCGGCATCAATTTTTGTAGTAATTCAATTTGAGATTGTGAAGCTGAACTAGCATCTTTCATCACAATCCAAATGACTTCCTTGGTACAAGGAGGGGTTTTAAGAGATTCTTCATAAGTTTATACGCTTAGAGCAACTGCTCCAAATAAATAAGATATAGTTGACTTAAGGTAATAGCTATCATTAATTTCTTTAGTCTCATTTTCTTTAACGGGAAGATACTTTTCTAAAAATGTAAAAGTTTCATCAGGCTCTCCTTGTTTACTAAAACTGCAAGAACGATATATGAGTTTGTTTCCTCTGAACGGTGCACCAAGTGAATTTCTAAGGGGTATCTTACTCCGTTATTGGTGTGCTCAGAGGGTGAATGAAAATGAAATTGTTTTATCTCGTATTTATTATTTTTAAATCTAATAACATAAAGGTCTCCATTAAAGTTATATTGAATGGTATGACCATTATTTAATATTAATTTTATTGTTGTATTATCTTCGTATTTAATTTCTGAAATATGTTCTATAATATTCCCAGATATCGTTTCAATATCAATTATATTTATGGGAGATTGGTGCTTTCCAGAAAAGTCTGAACCTGCCTCTAGCTCAGTCTAATACACGCGGCACTTTTACCAGAATAGTTCCATTTATGACGATGTTTTGATTCGGATTGATCCTTTTTATGATGCTTATTCTTCGAATTTCACATCCTGTGAATTTACAAACAGCGAATATGAGCACTACATTAATAGATAACTTTATTTAAAAAGCTTCTGTTAATCTATAATAAAATCCCCAATTACCATCTCTTTTTGCAATATCAAACCCAACGGTTGAATGGGTTTATTTCATAAACACATAACGAAATCCTACTATTGTACTTGGCACAATTCGCCCTTCATCACTTGAATTGTTAGCGCCATAAACAGTAGCTAAAATCGCCAAACCTACATCACCAAAACGTTTTTTAAATTCTATCGGTACTCATTTTGAACGGCAATCATGAATACCCTCCATATTCTCCAAATGAATATCCACGAATACCAGTATCCCCAACAATAAACTGTTGGTTGAAGTTTATATTTCCAACAACAATCCCCGTAAGTACTCTTCCCGAAAAAACATCTTTATTTCTTCTCATTGAAATGTAATGATTGTAAGACATTGTTTATTGATTTGATACTTCTTGGTTAGCTGTGGCATTCGGATAAGTTGTGAAGTCCATCTTGATTAGATAGCCCCTCATAGGGTAGACAACATTAGACCTTTTGTCAAAAACTGAGCTAAACGCTGTATTCAAAGAAAAGCTTGATATTATAATTATTTTATATTAGTCCCACTGGTAAAGAAATGTTACTTCTTTGATTTTTTACTTCTTTTGAAAACCAATGCTTTTGCTTATTTTCGCAGCTCTTAATGAGTTATATATGATTTCGGTAAATCAAATTGCAGTAGAATATAGTGGGGAGGCATTGTTTAGTGATGTTTCATTTGTTATAAATGAAAATGACAAAATTGCCCTGATGGGTAAAAATGGAGCAGGGAAGTCTACCATGATGAAAATTATTGCTGGGGTGCAAAAAGCGACTAGAGGTAATGTGCGTAGTCCAAAAGAAACGGTGATTGCATATTTACCACAGCATTTATTGACTGAAGATAATTGTACTGTTTTTGAAGAAGCAGCAAAAGCCTTTGCGCATGTGTTTGAAATGCGTGACGAAATGAATCGTTTGAATAAAGAGTTAGAAACACGTACCGATTTCGATTCTGATGAGTACATGAAAATCATTGAAAAGGTATCTGATTTAGGGGAGAAGTATTATGCACTTGAAGATGTAAACTATGATGCTGAGGTTGAAAAAGCCTTGGGCGGATTGGGGTTTAAAAGAGAAGATTTTACCCGTCATACTAATGAGTTTAGTGGTGGATGGCGTATGCGAATTGAATTGGTAAAAATACTATTGCAAAAACCAGACTTGATTTTATTAGATGAGCCTACCAATCATGTGGATATTGAATCTGTAATTTGGTTAGAGGATTTTTTATTGAATAAAGCGAAAGCAGTCGTGGTGATTTCCCACGACAAGGCTTTTATTGATTCCATTACCAACAGAACTATTGAAGTGACAATGGGGAGGATTTATGATTACAAAGCCAATTATTCTCATTATTTAACTTTACGAGAAGAGCGTCGAGAGCATCAAATAAAAGCTTTTAAAGAGCAACAAAAATTTATTACTGATACCAAAACTTTTATAGATAAATTTAAAGGAACGTTTTCTAAAACAAATCAAGTTAGAGATAGAGAACGAATGTTAGAGAAATTGCAGCTAATTGAAGTAGATGAAGTAGATAACTCTGCATTAGCTTTGAAGTTTCCGCCAGCACCAAGATCTGGTGATTATCCTGTGCAAGCAGAAGGTTTGTATAAGTCTTATGAAGGGCATGTGGTGTTTAAGGAGGCTAATATGTCTATTTCTAGAGGAGAAAAAGTTTCTTTTGTCGGAAGAAATGGGGAAGGAAAATCTACCATGATCAAAGCCATTATGGGAGAAATTGATTTTGAAGGAACCTGTGAACTAGGACATAATGCCAAAGTGGGGTATTTTGCGCAGAATCAAGCCGCTTTATTAGATGAACAGTTAACGGTTTTTCAAACGGTAGATCAAGTAGCTAAGGGAGATATAAGAACGCAGATAAAAAATATATTAGGACGTTTTATGTTTTCAGGAGATGCCATTGACAAAAAAGTAGGCATGCTTTCTGGTGGAGAAAAAACCAGATTGGCAATGGTGAAGCTGCTCTTAGAACCCGTAAATGTGTTGATTTTAGATGAGCCTACCAATCATTTAGATATCAAATCAAAAGATGTATTAAAAGAAGCATTGTTGAATTTTAATGGGACATTGATTTTAGTGTCGCATGACCGTGATTTTTTAACAGGACTTTCTGAAAAAGTATTTGAGTTCAAAGACAAAAGAGTCATTGAACACTATGAAACGATTGATGTCTTCTTAAAACGAAATAAAATTGAAACTTTGAAACAAATAGATTTATAAAAAAAGCGACACGTTGGTGTCGCTTTTTTGTTATGAAAATGATATTGTTTTTACATGTTATTTTCTAATATTACCGACATTTCTTGTTGCAATTCTAATGCTTTTTCTTGAGCAACTTGCGCAAAGTCTTTTCCGTTACTAGCATAGATAATTCCTCTAGAAGAGTTGATCAAGAGGCCACATTCCTTATTCAATCCGTATTTACATACATCTTGAAGATTTCCTCCTTGAGCACCAACGCCAGGTACTAGTAAAAAGTGATTTGGTACGATATCTCTAATTTCTTTAAAGTATTTTGCTTTAGTAGCACCTACCACATACATCAATTGTTCGTTATTGTCCCAAGTCAGTGATTGCTTTAATATGTTTTGATATAATTTTTCATCACTAACAAGATTTTGTGCTTGAAAGTCCAAGCCACCTTTGTTAGATGTTAATGCTAGCAGGATAGTAAATTTATCTTTGAAAGCTAGAAACGGCTCTACAGAATCGCTTCCCATATATGGAGCAACTGTAACAGAATCAAAATTTAAATTATCAAAAAAAGCTTTAGCATACATGGTAGAAGTATTTCCAATATCTCCTCGTTTTGCGTCAGCAATAGTAAAAATTTCAGGATAGTTTTCGTTGATATAAGTAATTGTTTTTTCTAAAGATTTCCATCCTTGTAAACCATAACATTCATAAAAAGCGGTATTTGGTTTGTATGCAACGGCAAGATGATATGTAGCGTCAATAATTTGTTTGTTAAATTCAAATATCGGATCTTCCGTTTCCAATAAATGTGTCGGTATTTTATTGATGTCCACATCCAAACCAACACATAAAAAAGATTTTTTAAGTTTGATTTGTTCTATTAGTTCTTGTTTTGTCATTGCTCTAGAATTTGAAAAGCAAAAATATACTTTTCATAGGTTTTGTGAAAGTTTTTGAAGGCAAAGCTTTTCGTTTAAAATTTGAAAAGAAAGAGTTTTAAGGACCAAAATATATGGTTCCTTTTATTATCTTGCAATAAATTAGAAGCAGTGAACTATGGAGTTAATTCATAATATACGTCATTATTTTGAGAAGCATGGTTTTGATGTTTCTACGCGTTTTTCTGAAAGACTTGGTATAAGCGTTAAGAATTTACGTTTGTTTTTTATATATTTCTCTTTTGTTACTTTTGGCGTATCGTTTGCTGTATATCTTATATTAGCTTTCTTTCTGAAATTAAAAGATATGGTTTATACAAAAAGAACATCGGTATTCGATTTATAACCTAAATACAATATATTGTCATCTAGAATTTACAAAGCCGGAATCCTTTTTTTAGCAGCTATTTTTATTGGCGTTTTTGGTTATACCTTTTTTTTTGACTTTTCTTTTATTGATGGTTTATACATGACGATTATTACCATTACTACTGTTGGTTTTGGCGAAGTTAATCCATTGAGTCCCGAGGGGAAATTATTTACAATATTTTTGATCCTTACGAGTATTAGTATTTATGGTTATATGGTTACTGTTGTTTCAGAATTTTTATCAAATAGTAATTTGATGGAGGAACTAAAAATAAATAAAATGTTAAAAAAAATTAGCGGATTGGAAGGGCACACAATTGTATGCGGTTATGGTAGGAATGGTAGACAAGCAGTAGCTAAATTGAAAAATTTCAAAAAAGCTTGTGTGGTTATAGAAAAATCACCTGATTTATTAAAAGAAATTGAGGAAGAAGGGCTTCTTTACGTTGAAGGAGATGCTACGAATGATGATTCGTTATTGGAAGCAGGTGTTAAGAATGCCGAAAACTTGATTACGGCTTTGCCTTCAGATTCAGATAATTTATATGTTGTTCTCTCGTCACGCCAATTAAGCTCAAAATTGAATATTGTTAGTAGAGCAAATAACGAATCTGCTCAAAGGAAGTTGAAAATTGCAGGCGCACATAATGTAATTATGCCAGATAAACTGGGTGGGGATTATATGGCCTCTCTTGTGGTAACACCAGATTTGGTTGAGTTCGTAAATAGGATTTCATTAGATGGTGAGAGTTATGCGAATCTTGAAGAAATTTCTGTTGAAGACTTACCTAAGAAATATTTGATGAAATCTATAAGAGAATTGGATTTAAGAAAAATTACTGGTTGTAGTGTTATTGGTTTTATTACAGGAGATGGTGATTATATTATAAATCCTTCCTCAGATATCATACTAGAGCCTAAATCAAATTTAATTTTATTGGGAAGACCTGATCAAATTGCAAAAATTAGAAATGTTTTTTAGTCAAAACTGAAACAAATCCTAAAGTTGATATATTACAAATCTTAAAAAAAAACAATCTCTTTCGTATGAAGCATAAATTAATATTGCCTTTTGTTGCAATAATGTCTCCTTTGTTTCTTTTTTCAAAAGAAATGACAATTGATGAGAAAATCGAGTCTGAATTTAAACCTTTTGCTGATTGGATTTCTCATTTGGTGTTTTACCCTATTTCTATTGTTGGAATTAGCGTGCCTATTGTTTTGATTGTTTTGTTACTTGGAGCTTTGTTTTTCACATTGTATTTCAAATTTGCTAATGTTCGTTTGCTAGGAATTGCTATTTATGCTGCTAAAGGCAAGTATGATGGTATTGATCATCATACTGTAGATGTTGTTGCTGGTGACCCCACGCCAGGTGGAGATGTTATAGAAAGCCCTCAGAAAGAAGGAGTTGTTGGAGAAGTTACACATTTTCAGGCTTTGACAGCTGCATTGTCTGCAACAGTTGGACTTGGTAATATTGCGGGGGTTGCGGTAGCTATTGCGATCGGAGGTCCTGGAGCAACGTTATGGATGATTTTAGCAGGGTTTTTAGGAATGTCTACAAAATTAGTAGAAGCTACTTTAGGGGTCAAATACCGTGAAGTAGGAGAGGATGGTAAGATTTATGGAGGTCCTATGTATTATTTAAAGCAAGGATTGAAGGAAAACAACTTAGCAGGATTAGGTAAGTTTTTGGCCGGTATTTATGCTGTTTTTGTCGTAGGCGGATCTTTTGGTGGAGGAAATATGTTTCAGGCAAATCAAGCTGCCAGTCAAATGAAAGAATTATTCCATGTTGAAAATGGGTTTTGGTTTGGTGTTGTAATGGCTATACTTGTTGGCGTTGTGATTATTGGTGGGATCAAAAGAATTGGTCAAGTTACAGAGAAGATAGTTCCTTTTATGGGGATTTTGTATGTAGGAGCCGCTTTTGTTATAATTTTTATGAATTTTGATATCATTCCTCAAGGTTTTAGTGAGATATGGACAAGTGCTTTTGGAAATGAAGCGGTTGTTGGCGGCGTTATTGGTGTGATGATTCAAGGATTTAGAAGAGCAGCCTTTTCAAATGAGGCAGGAGTTGGATCTGCATCGATAGCTCATGCAGCAGTGAAAACTAGATTTCCGGCAAGTGAAGGAATCGTAGCTTCGATAGGACCTTTTGTAGATACCGTTGTAATTTGTACCATGACCGCTTTGGTAATTGTAATTACAAATATTAGAAGTAATTTATTTACCTATGGAAACTTAGAGGGTAGTAGTGTGATATTAAATAGTTCAGGAGAAAGTGTTGGGGGAGTCGATTTAACTTCAGTGGCATTTGATTCGGCAATCCCAAATTTTTCTATTATCTTAACAATAGCGGTTATATTATTTGCTTTTTCAACGATGTTGTCATGGTCTTATTACGGGGTGCAAGGTTGGAAATATTTGTTTGGAAAAAGTCGTATGGCAGATTTAACATACAAAGCATTGTTTTTGTTTGTGATTATAATAGGTGCATCTTCTAGTTTAAATTCTGTAGTAGAATTTTCAGATTCTATGATTTTTGCCATGGTGTTTCCAAATGTTTTAGGGTTGTTGATATTAGCTCCTAAAGTAAAATATGAATTGAAAAGATATTTGAGTGCAATAAAAAGTTGAAGCTTCTATGAGAAAACTAAGACCCCATTTCATGTATAACAAAAGACAACGAAATGGGGTTTTTTGTTTTATGCTGTTATTGGTTTGTATTCAATTGGGGTATTATATTTATATAAATCGCTTCCAAAAAATAGAATGGGACGTGTACGATTTGTCATTTCTAAACGAAAAGATCGATTCTTTAAAATTACTGAAGTTAGATTCAAAAAAGAAGTACCCATTCAATCCAAACTTTATAACGGATGAAAAAGGATATGCTTTGGGAATGTCAGTTGCAGAAATAGATCGGTTGCTTGCTTTTAGAAATGAGCATAAATGGGTAAACTCTTCTAGAGAATTTAAAGAGGTTACAAAAGTATCAGATAGTTTATTAGAGGTATTGTGTCCTTTGTTTTTGTTTCCAACTAAAAACAATCCGAAAAAAATAACTTCAGCTAAGTTAAGAGTTCATAAAAATATTGTAAAAAAAGGTATCAACAAGACCACTACAATGGAGTTGCGAAAAATTTATGGTATTGGTAAAAAATTATCAGCAAGAATTATAAAATATCGAAATCGCTTGGGTGGATTTTCACAGATGAGTCAATTGCATGAAGTATATGGGTTAGAGTCAAAGGTGGTCACAGAGATTGATAAATATTATAAAGTGGTAGAACCGCCTATTTTGGAAAAACAAAATTTAAACACGGCCAGTTTTAAGGAAATTTTATCCATCGTGTATATGGATTATCCAACGACTAAATTATTATTCAGGTATAGAGATTCTGTAGGCGAGTTGAAGAACTTGGAAGAAATAAAAAAAATACAAGGTTTTCCGATTGAAAAATATCATAGAATAGCATTATATTTGCGAGCTGAATAAATAGGTCGTATTTTTGTTTAATAATTTAAGCAAAAGATTAAACAAAGTATTTTTCATGAATTTCGAATATACAGAAACACAAGAGATGATTGCTAAATCCGTAAGGGATTTTGCGCAACAACATATCAAGCCATTTGTAATGGAATGGGATGAGAGTCAAATTTTTCCGATTGAACTGTTTAAGAAAATTGGCGAAATGGGTTTTATGGGAATATTAGTTCCTGAAGAGTATGGTGGATCTGGCTTAGGGTACCATGAATACATTTCTATTTTAGAAGAGATTTCTAAAGTAGATGGCTCTATAGGTCTTTCAGTAGCGGCACATAACTCTTTGTGTACGGGGCATATTTTACAATTCGGTAATAAAGAACAAAAACAAAAATGGTTGCCTAAGTTGGCTTCTGGTGAAAGTATCGGTGCTTGGGGATTGACGGAACATAATACAGGTTCTGATGCTGGTGGAATGAGTACAACAGCTACAAAAGACGGAGATCATTATATCTTAAATGGTGCAAAGAACTTTATTACACATGCCATCAGTGGTGATATTGCTGTAGTAATCGTTAGAACAGGGAAGAAAGGTGATTCGCATGGAATGACCGCTTTTGTTATTGAAAAAGGGACACCAGGGTTTAGTTCTGGAAAAAAAGAAAATAAATTAGGAATGCGTGCTTCGGAAACTGCAGAATTGATTTTTGATAATTGTCGTGTACCAAAAGAAAATATTTTAGGTGAAATAGGAGAAGGATTTATTCAATCTATGAAAGTGTTGGATGGAGGAAGAATCTCCATCGGAGCTTTATCTGTTGGAATCGCTAAAGGTGCTTATGAAGCGGCATTAAAATATTCTAAGGAGCGCGTGCAATTTGGTAAACCTATCGCTTCATTTCAGGGAGTTTCATTTAAATTAGCTGATATGGCAACGGAAATTGAAGCTTCAGAATTGTTGATTCACAAAGCTGCATACTTGAAAAACAATAAAAAACCAATGACCAAGATTGGTGCGATGGCTAAAATGTATGCCTCTGAAGCCTGTGTTAAGATTGCGAACGAGGCGGTTCAAGTACATGGTGGTTATGGCTATACCAAGGATTTTCCTGTAGAGAAATTTTATAGAGATTCTAAATTGTGTACGATTGGTGAAGGAACTACAGAAATTCAAAAAGTAGTAATTTCAAGAAAAATATTAAAAGACTAAAAAAAGATTGTCAATCGGAAATAAATTGTATTTTTGCATTTCTAAAACGACATTATAATTGAACTATTTTTGTTTCAATTCAAACATACAAAAGAGAGTACGATGAGAGGAGGTGATACCCTATGTTAATTATACCTATAAAAGAAGGAGAAAATATCGATAGAGCGCTAAAACGTTTTAAGAGGAAATTCGATCGCACGAAGACGATGAGACAATTGAGAGAGCGTCAGCAGTTTACGAAGCCATCTGTGGCAAACCGTAAACAAAACATCAAAGCGAAATATATTCAAAGATTAAGAACAAACGAAGAGTTAAGTTAATCTAAGAGTATTAAAAATAAAAAACCTGTTTCATTTTTTGAAACAGGTTTTTTTTTGGTCTTATATTTCTTTAGCTTTGTTAAGAGACATAGTTAAAATTCATGATTGAAAGGTTTATTGATTATATAAATTTAGAAAAGAAGTATTCGAAGCATACAGTGCAAGCATATAAAAAAGATATTGAAACATTTCAGGTTTTTAGTAATTCTGAGTATGGGGAATCCGATATAGTTAAGTCAAGCTACGGAGAGATCCGTTCTTGGGTAGTTGCCTTAGTCAATTCAGGAGTATCAAATAGAACTGTGAATCGTAAGGTAAGTGCCTTGAATAGTTTTTTCAAATACCTGCAGCGAATTGAAGAGATTGAAGCGAATCCGTTATCCGGTCATAAGGCTTTAAAAGTTTCTAAACGATTGCAAGTGCCTTTCTCGGAGAACGAAGTCGTTTCTGTAATTGAAGGGATAGAGTTGGATGATTTTGCAGGGGTAAGAGATAAGTTATTGGTAGAGTTGTTGTATTCAACGGGAATGAGAAGGGAGGAATTGATTGGTTTAAAACAAACCTCTGTGGATATACATAATAATACCTTAAAAGTTTTAGGAAAAAGAAACAAGGAGCGTTATGTCCCCTTGCTTCAATCGGTTAAAAAAACACTACTTGATTACTTAGAGATAAAGGAGCAAGAGTTTGGTGCAACAGAGTATCTTTTGCTCTCGAATAAGGGAAATAAATTGTATGGAACGCTTGTTTATAGAATAATAAAATTATACTTTAGTAGGGAATCTACGAAGGTAAAGAAAAGTCCTCATGTGATTCGTCACTCTTTTGCGACGCATATGTTAAACGAGGGGGCAGATTTGAATTCGGTTAAGGAGTTACTAGGGCATTCCAGTTTAGCGTCAACTCAAATCTATACTCACACCAGCTTAGATCATTTAAAGGAAGTGTATAACCAAGCTCACCCTAGGAGTAAAAAATAATATTACATGAAAGTATTTGTACAGTCTGTAAATTTTAACGCAGATCAAAAGTTAGTCGATTTTGTAGAAAAGAAGGTGATGGGACTTGAAAAGTACCACGATAAGATTATTGATGTTGAGGTGTTTTTAAAAGTTCAAAAAACAAGTGAAAAAGAAAATAAAGTCACCGAAGTAAAAATAAACATCCCAGGTAGTGAATTGATTGTGAAAAAAGAAACCAAATCTTTTGAAGAAGGGGCATCAGCTGCAGTGGATACCATGAAGCGTCAGTTGAAAAAGTCAAAAGAAAAAGAAAGGGAATTACAGCATTAAAAAAAAACAAAAATTACCACAAAAAGTTTGTTGTGGTAAAAAAAACTTTATACATTTGCAGTCCGTTAGAAATAATGGACTGTTTTTTTTGCAGTAAAAGCCGATGTAGCTCAGCTGGCTAGAGCAGCTGATTTGTAATCAGCAGGTCGTGGGTTCGAGTCCCTCCATTGGCTCAAAAGTAAGTTTGTCTTACATTGTGTGAAAAAAAAGTAAATTTTGGAGTTTTAACTTGTTTAGAAGTTTGAACTTTGTTCTTTGAATAATGGTGAGATACTCAAGTGGCCAACGAGGGCAGACTGTAAATCTGCTGCGCAAGCTTCGAAGGTTCGAATCCTTCTCTCACCACAATGATTTTAATAGAGGTATTAAAATTGGAATTTGATAATTAGAACGCGAAAGTAGCTCAGTTGGTAGAGCGTCAGCCTTCCAAGCTGAATGTCGCCGGTTCGAACCCGGTCTTTCGCTCTAAATCAAATCAGCCGGTGTAGCTCAGAGGTAGAGCGTTTCCTTGGTAAGGAAGAGGTCACGGGTTCAATTCCCGTCATTGGCTCAAAGAAAATAGTAAGCGTATAATAAAAATAAAGTATAATAAACTAAGAATTAAAATTAATAATCATGGCTAAAGGAACTTTTGACCGCTCGAAACCACATTTAAATATTGGTACTATTGGGCACGTAGATCACGGTAAAACTACATTAACGGCTGCTATTACTACAGTATTGGCAAAAGCTGGTTTTTGTGATGTAAAAGATTTTGATCAAATCGATAATGCACCGGAAGAAAAAGAAAGAGGTATTACAATTAATACATCTCACGTAGAGTATTCTACAGAAAACCGTCACTACGCTCACGTTGACTGTCCAGGTCACGCGGATTATGTAAAGAACATGGTAACAGGTGCTGCTCAAATGGATGGTGCAATTTTAGTTGTTGCTGCTACTGATGGACCAATGCCTCAGACTAGAGAGCATATCTTGTTAGGGAAACAAGTAGGGATTCCTAAGATCGTTGTTTTTATGAACAAGGTGGATTTAGTTGATGATGAAGAATTATTAGAATTAGTTGAAATGGAAGTAAGAGAATTACTTTCTTTTTATGACTATGATGGGGATAATGGACCGGTAATCTCTGGATCTGCTTTAGGTGGATTGAATGATGATCCAACATGGGTACCGAAAATTATTGAATTAATGGAAGCTTGTGATTCATGGATTGAGGAGCCTTTAAGAGAAGTGGATAAAGACTTCTTAATGCCTATTGAAGATGTGTTTTCTATTACAGGACGTGGTACAGTAGCAACTGGACGTATCGAAACTGGAATCGCAAACACTGGAGATGCTGTTGATATCATCGGTATGGGTGCTGAGAAATTAACTTCTACTATTACTGGTATTGAGATGTTCCGTCAAATCTTAGATAGAGGTGAGGCTGGAGATAATGCAGGAATCTTGTTGAGAGGTATTGCGAAAGAGGATATTAAAAGAGGAATGGTAATCTGTAAGCCAGGTTCTGTAACTCCACATGATAAATTCAAGGCGGAGGTATATGTTTTGAAAAAGGAAGAAGGTGGACGTCATACTCCATTCCATAACAATTACCGTCCTCAGTTTTACGTTCGTACAACGGATGTAACAGGTACAATCAATTTGCCAGATGGTGTTGAAATGGTAATGCCAGGGGATAACTTGACAATTACTGTTGATTTACATCAGCCAATCGCAATGAATGTAGGTTTACGTTTTGCAATCCGTGAGGGAGGTAGGACTGTAGGTGCAGGTCAGGTAACTGAAATCTTATAGTGTTTACAAAATAACTGAAATCGGAGTGTTTTACTTGTTAATACACTCCTTTTTTACGGGCGTAGCTCAGTTGGTAGAGCACTGGTCTCCAAAACCAGGTGTCGTGAGTTCGAGTCTCTCCGCCCGTGCAATTAAAAAGATATTAGAATGAGTGTTTTAAATTATATCAAAGAATCATTTGTAGAGTTAGATACCAATATGACTTGGTTGCCTAAGGCGGAATCTCAAAAATCTACCGTTGTAGTTGCTGTGTTTACTATAGTTTTTGCTCTGTTAGTTTTTGCGGTAGATTCAGTATTTCAAAATGGTTTGGATAATTTTTTTAACATGTTTAATTAAGACTGATGGCTGATTCTGTGAAAAAGTGGTATGTAGTTAGAGCTATTGGAGGCCAAGAAAATAAAGTTAAATCTTATATAGAAACTGAAATTACGAGACTTGGATTGGCAGATTTTGTTGATCAAGTGCTGGTTCCTACAGAGAAAGTAATACAGATACGTAATGGTAAGAAAATAAATAAAGAAAAAATTTATTTTCCTGGTTACATTATGATTGAAGCTAATTTAAGTGGTGAGGTACCTCACGTTATTAAATCTGTAACGGGTGTTATTGGTTTTTTAGGTGAAACTAAGGGTGGAGAACCGGTGCCATTGAGAAAGAGCGAAATTAATAGAATGCTAGGTAAGGTTGATGAATTGGCCGTACAAAATGATAATGTCGCGATACCTTATACAGTTGGTGAAATTGTAAAAGTTGTTGATGGGCCGTTTAATGGTTTTGATGGTGTTATTGAGAAAGTGAACGAAGAAAAGAGAAAATTAGAAGTAATGGTGAAGATTTTTGGAAGAAAGACACCATTAGAATTGAGTTACATGCAAGTTGATAAAATAGCTTAATTGTAATAAAAAATGTTATCTGTTACACATGGCTTCCACTATATGTATATAAATAATTAGAAAATGGCAAAAGAAGTAAGTAAAGTAGTAAAATTACAAGTACGTGGAGGAGCGGCGAACCCGTCTCCACCAGTAGGTCCTGCTTTAGGTGCTGCCGGAGTTAACATCATGGAGTTCTGTAAGCAATTCAATGCTAGAACTCAAGACAAACAAGGAAAAGTCTTACCAGTTGCAATTACTGTATACAAGGATAAGTCTTTTGATTTTGTAATCAAAACTCCTCCAGCAGCTGTTCAAATTTTAGAAGCGGCAAAAATTAAGAAAGGATCGGGTGAACCAAACCGTAACAAGGTAGCAAGTATTACTTGGGATCAAGCAAAAGCAATTGCTGAAGACAAAATGGCAGATTTAAATGCATTTACTATTGAGTCTGGAATGAAGATGATTGCTGGAACTGCTCGTTCAATGGGAATCACTATGAAAGGAGATGCACCACAATAAACTTTAAGAAATGGCAAAATTAACAAAAAAGCAAAAAGAAGCTCAAGCTAAGGTAGACAGTTCTAAGGTATATTCTTTATCAGAAGCATCTGCATTAGTAAAAGAGATTTCAACAGTAAATTTCGACGCATCAGTAGATTTAGCAATTCGTTTAGGGGTTGATCCTAGAAAAGCTAATCAAATGGTTCGTGGAGTTGTAACATTACCTCATGGTACTGGTAAAGATGTAAAAGTGTTAGCATTGGTTACACCAGATAAAGAAGCAGAAGCTCTTGCAGCTGGTGCTGACTATGTAGGACTTGATGAGTACTTACAAAAAATTAAAGGTGGTTGGACAGATGTTGATGTTATCATCACTTTGCCAAGCGTTATGGGGAAATTAGGACCATTAGGACGTGTATTAGGACCTAGAGGATTAATGCCTAACCCTAAAACGGGTACGGTAACGATGGATGTAGCAAAAGCTGTTACAGAAGTAAAAGCTGGGAAAATTGACTTTAAAGTTGATAAAACGGGTATCGTACATGCAGCAATTGGAAAAGTATCTTTTGATGCTGAGAAAATCGCTGAGAATGCAAATGAATTAATTCAGACACTTATTAAGATGAAGCCTGTTGCAGCTAAAGGAACTTATATTAAAAGTTCATTTATGTCAAGTACTATGAGTACTGGACTTGCATTAGACGTAAAATCAAATTAATAGGAAGTTAAATCGTAAATTATGACTAGAGAAGAAAAATCGCAAGTAATCGATGCTTTAACTGCCCAATTAAGTGATAACAGTATCATCTATGTAGCTGATATTTCAGGTTTAAACGCTGAAGCAACTTCTAACTTGAGAAGAGCTTGTTTTAAAGCTGACGTTAAATTAGCGGTAGTTAAAAATACATTGCTAGCAAAAGCAATGGAAAATTCATCAAAAGAATTTGGAGAGTTGCCTTCAGCATTAAAAGGAAACTCATCTATCTTATTATCAGAAACTGGAAATGCTCCAGCTAAAATAATTAAGGAGTTCAGAAAAAAATCAGACAAACCAGTACTAAAAGGTGCTTATATTGAAGAGGCTGTTTATTTAGGAGATGATCAACTAGAAAATCTTGTAAATATCAAATCTAAAGAAGAGTTACTTGGAGATATTATTGGATTGCTGCAATCACCTGCTAAAAATGTTATTTCAGCATTACAGTCAGGTGGTCAGACACTTTCAGGTATTGTTAAGACTTTATCAGAAAGATAGAATACGCGCACAAATAAATTATTATAATACACATTAAAATTTCACAAAATGGCAGAATTAAAAGATTTCGCAGAGCAATTAGTTAACTTAACAGTAAAAGAAGTAAACGAATTAGCGACAATATTAAAAGATGAGTATGGTATCGAACCAGCTGCAGCAGCAGTTGCAGTAGCAGGACCAGCAGCAGGTGGTGCAGACGCAGCAGAGGAAAAAACTGAGTTTGACGTAATCTTAAAATCAGCTGGGTCTTCAAAGCTAGCGGTTGTAAAATTGGTTAAGGAATTAACTGGTTTAGGATTGAAAGAAGCAAAAGGTATTGTTGATAGTGCTCCTGCACCAATCAAAGAAGGTATCGCTAAAGATGAGGCTGAAGGTCTTGTAAAGTCTCTAGAAGAAGCTGGTGCTGAAGTAGAGCTTAAATAAGCTGCTTTACCCAATAACTAAATTAAGGTTTAGGTCACAAGGATTTTCCTTTTGACCTAAACCATTTTTTGCATTTATATTTATTCTTTATTTAACACAGAATTTAACTAAAATTTTTTCTCCTTTGGCAACGAAAAATAGTACTGAAAGAATAAACTTTGCATCTGCTAAATTAGCGATGGATTATCCAGATTTCTTGGATATTCAGATCAAATCTTTTCAAGATTTTTTCCAGTTAAAAACAAAAGCAGATTCGCGAAGTGATGAAGGTTTATACAAAACTTTCATGGACAATTTTCCAATTACAGACACAAGAAACAACTTTGTATTAGAATTTCTAGACTACTTTGTAGATCCACCTAGATATTCAATCCAAGAATGTATTGAAAGAGGTTTAACTCATAGTGTACCTTTAAAAGCACGTTTAAAATTATATTGTACTGATCCGGAACATGAAGATTTTGAAACAATCGTACAAGACGTTTATTTAGGAACAATTCCTTATATGACGGATTCCGGTACTTTTGTTATTAATGGTGCAGAACGTGTTGTGGTATCACAATTACACCGTTCACCAGGTGTTTTCTTTGGACAATCATTTCATGCAAATGGAACCAAATTATACTCTGCAAGAGTAATTCCTTTTAAAGGATCTTGGATAGAATTTGCAACAGATATCAATCAGGTGATGTACGCTTATATTGATAGAAAGAAAAAATTACCAGTTACTACTTTATTTCGTGCTATTGGGTTTGAAAGAGACAAAGATATTTTAGAAATTTTTGATCTCGCTGAAGAGGTGAAGGTTTCAAAAAGTGGTTTAAAGAAAATTTTAGGTCGCAAATTAGCTGCGCGTGTATTGAAATCATGGCATGAAGATTTTGTAGATGAAGATACAGGAGAAGTTGTTTCAATTGAAAGAAACGAGATTGTTTTGGATAGAGATATTGTTCTTGATAAAGAACATATTGATGAAATTATGGATTCAGGTGCCAAAACAGTATTGTTACACAAAGAGGATAATGAAATGGCGGATTACGCAATCATTCATAATACTCTGCAAAAAGATCCAACGAATTCCGAGAAAGAAGCGGTGGAACATATTTATCGTCAACTTCGTAATGCGGAACCGCCTGATGAAGAAACTGCTCGTGGGATTATCGACAAATTATTCTTTTCAGAACAACGATATAATTTAGGTGAGGTTGGACGTTATAGAATGAATAAAAAGTTACAACTTGATGAATCTTTAGATGCTAAAGTTTTAACCAAAAATGATATCATTACGATTGTGAAGTATTTGATTGAATTGATTAATTCTAAAGCAGAAGTTGATGATATTGATCATTTATCGAATCGTCGTGTAAGAACAGTTGGTGAACAGTTAGCTAGCCAATTTGGTGTGGGACTATCCAGAATGGCGCGTACGATCCGTGAAAGGATGAATGTGCGGGACAATGAGGTGTTTACACCGATAGATTTAATTAATGCGAAGACGTTGTCTTCTGTAATTAATTCATTCTTTGGAACAAACCAGTTATCTCAATTTATGGATCAAACGAATCCATTAGCCGAGATTACTCATAAGCGAAGATTGTCTGCTTTAGGACCAGGTGGACTTTCCAGAGAAAGAGCAGGATTTGAGGTTCGTGATGTACACTATACACATTACGGTCGTCTGTGTCCTATTGAAACTCCAGAGGGACCTAATATTGGTTTGATTTCATCTTTAGCGGTATATGCAAAAGTAAATCACCTTGGGTTTATTGAGACTGCTTATAGAAAAGTAAATGATGGGGTGGTAGATGTTACAGAGAATCCTATATACTTAAGTGCAGAAGAGGAAGAAGGACATAAATTTGCGCAATCCAATTTACCTTTAGAAGATGATGGGAATTTTGTTGACGATAAAATTATTTCTAGAGAAGAGGCAGATTATCCTGTGGTATCTCCGAAAGAAGTCAGTTATATGGATGTTTCTCCGAATCAGATTGCTTCTATTTCAGCTTCTTTAATTCCTTTCTTGGAACATGATGATGCCAATAGAGCGTTGATGGGATCAAATATGATGCGTCAAGCCGTTCCTTTATTACGACCTGAAGCACCTATAGTAGGAACAGGTTTAGAGCGCAGAGTAGCTAAAGATTCTAGAATTCTTATCAATTCTGAAGGTGCGGGTGTTATCGAATATGTCGATTCTAATAAGATCACCATTAAATATGACAGAACAGATGATGAAAGAATGGTAAGTTTTGATTCTGATGATAAGTCGTATGACTTGATCAAATTTAGAAAAACGAATCAAGGAACTAATATTAACTTGAAGCCTATCGTTAGAAAGGGTGATAGGGTAGAAGAGGGGCAAGTACTTTGTGAAGGATATGCTACTCAAAAAGGTGAACTAGCTCTTGGTAGAAATATGAAAGTTGCTTTTATGCCTTGGAAAGGGTATAATTTTGAGGATGCTATTGTGATTTCTGAGCGAGTTGTTAGAGAAGATATATTTACCTCGATTCATATTGATGAGTATTCTTTGGATGTTAGAGATACTAAATTAGGTAACGAAGAGTTGACTAATGATATTCCTAATGTATCTGAGGAAGCTACGAAAGATTTGGATGAAAATGGAATGATTCGTATTGGTGCAGAAGTAAAACCAGGTGATATTTTAATAGGTAAAATAACTCCAAAAGGGGAATCTGATCCAACACCAGAAGAAAAACTATTACGAGCTATCTTTGGAGACAAAGCGGGTGATGTAAAAGATGCTTCGTTAAAAGCCTCTCCTTCATTGAAAGGTGTTGTAATTGATAAAAAATTATTCCAAAGAGCTGTAAAGGATAAATCAAAACGAACTCGTGATAAAGAAGAAATTGCTAAGTTAGAAAACGAATTTACGGTTCAGTTTGAAGTATTAAAGGATTTATTAATTGATAAATTATTCAATCTTGTAACAGGAAAAACTTCACAAGGTGTACAAAATGATTTAGGAGAAGATGTTTTCCCTAAAGGAAAGAAGTATACATTGAAAATGTTAAATTCCGTTAATGATTATACGCATTTAACAAAAGGATCATGGACTACGGATGATTCTTTAAATGATATGGTTGGAGAATTGATTCACAATTATAAAATTAAAGTTAGTGATTTACAAGGGAGCTTACGTCGTAGTAAGTTTACAATCAGTGTCGGTGATGAATTGCCTGCAGGAATTTTAAAACTTGCTAAAATTTATGTTGCTAAAAAACGTAAATTAAAAGTAGGAGATAAAATGGCTGGACGTCATGGGAATAAAGGTATTGTTGCTCGAATCGTTAGGGCTGAAGATATGCCATTCTTAGAAGATGGAACGCCTGTAGATATAGTATTGAACCCATTGGGAGTACCTTCTCGTATGAATATTGGACAGATTTATGAAACTGTGTTAGGTTGGGCCGGTCAGAAACTAGGTCAGACCTATGCAACTCCTATTTTTGATGGAGCTTCAATAGATCAAATCAATGAATTGACAGATGAGGCGGGTGTTCCAAGATTTGGTCATACTTATTTGTATGATGGTGGAACAGGAATGCGTTTTGATCAACCTGCAACGGTTGGTATTATTTATATGATTAAATTAGGTCATATGATTGAAGATAAAATGCATGCACGTTCAATTGGACCTTACTCATTGATAACGCAGCAACCACTTGGAGGTAAAGCTCAATTTGGTGGGCAACGTTTTGGAGAGATGGAAGTATGGGCATTAGAGGCATACGGTGCATCTAGTATCTTGAGAGAAATCTTAACAGTTAAATCTGATGATGTAATGGGAAGAGCTAAAACTTACGAGGCAATCGTAAAAGGAGAGCAAATGCCAGAGCCAGGTTTACCTGAATCATTTAACGTATTGATGCACGAACTTAAAGGTTTAGGTTTGGATGTTAGATTAGAAGACTAATTATATTCTGGGTAGTATAAAATCTTTTATACTATCCAAAATTTATAGTCTAATCGGGATAATATTAGTTACATTTTTAAATTCGAATCCATATTACCATGGCAAGAAAAGAAGATAAATACACTGTAAAGAAATTCAGTAAAATATCAATTGGTTTATCTTCTCCAGAGTCTATTTTAGACATATCAAAAGGAGAAGTACTTAAACCAGAAACAATTAATTATCGTACTCATAAACCAGAAAGAGATGGTTTATTTTGTGAGCGTATTTTTGGTCCTATTAAGGATTTTGAATGTGCTTGTGGAAAATATAAAAGAATTCGTTACAAAGGAATCGTTTGTGACCGTTGTGGTGTTGAAGTAACGGAGAAAAAAGTACGAAGAGATAGAGTAGGACATATCAATTTAGTAGTTCCTATTGCTCATATTTGGTACTTCAGATCTTTACCTAATAAAATGGGATACCTTTTAGGTTTGCCGTCTAAGAAATTAGATATGATTATTTACTACGAGAGATACGTGGTAATTCAAGCAGGGGCAGCCTCAAATTTGGATGGTACTCCATTACAGAAAATGGACTTCTTAACAGAAGAGGAATACTTAGATATATTGGAAACAATTCCAATGGAAAACAGGTATCTTGATGATTCAGATCCAGAGAAATTCATTGCAAAGATGGGTGCTGAATGTCTTATTGATTTGTTAGATCGTATTGACTTAGATAGTTTGTCTTATGAGTTACGTCATAAAGCGAATACAGAAACTTCCAAACAGCGTAAAACTGAAGCTTTAAAGCGTTTAAACGTAGTGGAGGCTTTTAGAGATTCTACTCAAAATCGTGAAAACAATCCATCTTGGATGATTTTGAAGGCTATTCCTGTAATACCTCCTGAATTACGTCCATTAGTTCCCTTAGATGGTGGTCGTTTTGCGACTTCAGATTTAAATGATTTATACCGTAGAGTAATTATTCGAAATAATCGTTTAAAGCGTTTGATGGAAATTCAAGCTCCAGAGGTTATTTTGCGTAATGAAAAACGTATGTTACAAGAGTCCGTGGATTCTTTATTTGATAACACTCGTAAAGCTTCAGCGGTAAAAACCGAATCGAATAGACCATTAAAATCCTTATCAGATTCTTTAAAAGGTAAGCAAGGTCGTTTTCGTCAAAACTTATTAGGGAAACGTGTTGATTATTCTGCACGTTCTGTAATTGTTGTTGGACCGGAAATGAAATTGTCAGAATGTGGATTGCCAAAAGAAATGGCAGCTGAATTGTACAAACCTTTTGTAATTCGTAAGTTAATCGAAAGAGGGATTGTAAAGACAGTTAAATCTGCAAAAAAAATTATAGATAAAAAAGAGCCTGTAGTTTGGGATATTTTAGAAAATGTCTTAAAAGGACATCCAGTATTGCTGAACCGTGCACCTACTTTGCACCGTTTAGGTATCCAAGCATTCCAACCAAAATTAATTGAAGGTAAAGCCATTCAATTACATCCATTGGCTTGTGCTGCATTTAATGCCGATTTTGATGGGGATCAGATGGCGGTTCATTTGCCTTTGGGGCCTGAAGCGATATTAGAAGCTCAGATGTTATTATTAGCATCACACAATATTTTAAATCCAGCAAATGGTGCTCCTGTGACAGTTCCTTCTCAGGATATGGTACTCGGATTGTATTATATGACAAAAGAGAGAATTTCAACACCGGAAAAACCGATTAAAGGTGAAGGATTGACTTTCTATTCTCCTGAAGAGGTTAATATTGCTTTCAATGAACAAGCTGTTGATTTGAATGCAGGAATAAGGGTTAGAACTAAGGATATTGACGAAAATGGAAACCAAGTAACGAGAATTATCAAAACTACAGTTGGTAGAGTACTTATTAACGAAGTAGTTCCTGATAAAGCTGGATATATTAATGAAGTATTGACCAAGAAAAACTTGAGAGATATTATCGGTGGTATTTTAAAAGCTACAGATATACCAACAACTGGAAAGTTTTTAGATGATATTAAAACAATGGGATTCATGTTTGCATTTCGTGGTGGGTTGTCTTTTAGTTTAGGTGATATTATTATTCCAGCTGAGAAGCAAGGAATGATTGATGATGCAAATTCAGAAGTAGATGTAATCATGGCTAATTACAACATGGGAATGCTTACAAATAAAGAGCGTTATAACCAGGTCATTGATATTTGGGGTTCCACAAATAACCGTTTGACAGAATTATCTATGAAACGTTTGCGAGAGGACCAACAAGGATTTAATTCTGTTTATATGATGCTTGATTCTGGAGCGCGTGGATCAAAAGAACAGATTCGTCAGCTTACTGGTATGCGTGGATTGATGGCAAAACCAAAGAAATCTACGTCCTCAGGTGGAGAAATTATTGAAAATCCAATTCTTTCTAACTTTAAGGAAGGTTTGTCAATTTTAGAGTATTTTATCTCTACTCACGGTGCCCGTAAAGGACTTGCAGATACTGCCTTAAAAACAGCAGATGCCGGTTATTTGACACGTCGTCTTGTGGATGTTTCTCAAGATGTAATTATAAATGAAGTAGATTGTGGTACGCTAAGAGGTTTAGAAATTGCTCCATTAAAGAAGAATGATGAAATTGTCGAATCTTTAAGTGAAAGAGTTGTTGGGCGTTTTACACTTCATGATGTGTTACATCCAATATCAAAAGAGGTAATTATAGGTGCATCAACTTTGATTACAGATGAATTAGCTCAAGAAATTGAGAAATCTGGAATAGATAGTATTGAAGTGAGATCTCCATTAACATGCGAAGCCACTACTGGAATTTGTTCAAGTTGTTATGGCCAGAGTTTATCAACACTTTCTATGGTGCAAAGAGGTGAAGCTGTTGGAGTTATAGCGGCTCAGTCTATTGGAGAACCAGGTACGCAGTTAACATTAAGAACGTTCCACGTAGGTGGGGTAGCAGGAAACATTTCCGAGGATAATAAACTAATCGCGAAATTTGATGGTAAAGTTGAAATAGAAGACTTAAATACGATTAAAGGTGATGACGGTCAAGGTAATATTGTCGATGTTGTAATTTCTAGAACTTCAGAAATTAAGATTATTGATGAAGTAACAGGATTGGTATTAAGCTCAAATAATATTCCTTATGGTTCTCATGTATTTGTAAAAGGTGCTAAGAAAATAAAAAAGGGCGATGTTGTTTGCCAATGGGATGCCTTTAATGGTACCATTGTTTCTGAATTTGGCGGTAAGATTGTCTTTGATAATGTTGAAAGAGGTATTAACTATACAGTAGAAGTTGATGAGCAAACAGGATTCCAAGAGAAAGTAATTACGGAGTCCAAGAATAAGAAAATTATTCCTGCATTGATTATTGAAGGTAAGGACGGTGAAACATTACGTTCTTATAGTTTGCCTTTAGGGTCTCATTTAATGATTGACGATGGTGATATTATTGAAGCTGGTAAAGTCTTGGTTAAAATACCACGTAAGTCTGGTAAAGCTGGTGATATTACAGGAGGTTTACCTCGTGTAACTGAGTTGTTTGAAGCTCGTAATCCTTCAAATCCTGCTGTAGTGGCGGAAATTGATGGGGTTGTTTCATTTGGAAAAATAAAACGTGGTAACCGTGAGATCATTGTTGAATCTAAATTAGGGGATGTTAGAAAGTATTTAGTAAAACTTTCTAATCAAATCTTAGTGCAAGAGAATGATTATATCAAAGCGGGTATGCCTTTGTCTGATGGTGCTACGACTCCAAATGATATCCTTAAAATTCAAGGACCTTCAAAAGTTCAAGAATATTTAGTAAATGAAATTCAAGAAGTTTATCGTTTACAAGGGGTGAAAATTAATGATAAGCATTTCGAAGTTGTTGTTCGTCAAATGATGCGTAAAGTTAGAATTATTGATTCTGGAGATACGTTATTCCTAGAAAATGCCTTGGTTCATAAAAATGACTTTATTCAGCAGAATGATGCTATATATGGTATGAAAGTTATTGAAGAGGTTGGAGGTTCAGAGGACCTCAAAGCTGGACAAATAGTTACATCTCGTAAACTAAGAGATGAGAATTCTTTATTACGTAGAGAGGATAAAGATTTAGTAGTTGCTAGAGATGCACAACCTGCAACTGCTGAGCAAATCTTGCAAGGTATTACAAGAGCTTCCTTACAGACGAAATCGTTTATCTCTGCAGCTTCTTTCCAAGAGACTACGAAAGTATTGAATGAGGCAGCTGTGAGCGGTAAAGTAGATAATCTTGAGGGACTAAAGGAAAATGTTATTGTAGGTAAGAGAATTCCTGCAGGAACAGGTATGCGTTCCTTTAATAATTTAATTGTTGGGCCTAAAGATGAAATTGAAGAAAGTTTTAATCAATAGTTATCCAATATAATAATCAAACAATGCTAAGATTGGTTTACAAGAAATTGTGAACCAATCTTTTTTTTACCACTTTATATAAATATATTTACCTATGAACGAAAAACAATCAAAAGAAGGACAATTAAACATCGAATTGGAGGAAAAAATTGCTGATGGCACATATTCCAATTTAGCGATAATAAATCATTCAGTTTCAGAGTTTATCGTAGATTTTATTACTGTAATGCCCGGAGCACCGAAAGCTAAGGTTAAATCTAGAATTATTTTAACTCCCGAGCATGCGAAACGTTTTACTAAGGCATTGGCGGAAAACATCAAAAGGTTTGAATCAGCAAATGGAAAAATAAAGGAACCTGATGAAGCTCCAATTCCGATGAATTTTGGACCTACAGGACAGGCATAATTGTTTCATGTAATATCAGGTATTGGTATTACTTAACTTAAAATTTTTCAGGAAATTTAAAAATTATACAATCTCATATCTGTATAAAAGATTATCGTTGGATTTTACGATATTTGTAATACGTTAATGGATGAAGCTCATAATGAAATGTGTTTATTCATCGAAATATATTAGTTAATAGAAATATAAAATACATCATATATGTCAGAAGATAAGAAGGTTATTTTTTCCATGTCAGGATTGAGTAAAACCTATCAAAGTACAGGAAAACAAGTTTTAAAAAATATTCATTTGAGCTTTTTTTATGGGGCAAAAATTGGGATTTTAGGACTGAATGGATCTGGTAAATCATCGTTGTTAAAAATTATTGCAGGCGTCGATAAAAATTATCAAGGAGATATTAATTTTTTACCAGGATATTCTGTCGGTTTTTTGGAACAAGAACCTATTTTGGATGAGACTAAGACGGTATTAGATATTGTTAAGGAGGGAGTTGCTGAGACTGTTGCTGTTTTGGATGAATACAATCAAATAAATGATCAGTTTGGTTTGGAAGAGGTATACTCTGATGCAGATAAGATGGAAAACTTGATGAATCGTCAGGCAGAGTTACAAGATAAAATTGATGCTTCTGATGCATGGGAATTGGATACGAAGTTGGAAATAGCCATGGATGCATTACGTACACCAGAGCCTGATAAATTGATATCTGTATTATCAGGGGGAGAAAAACGTAGAGTTGCTTTGTGTAGGCTTTTATTGCAGCAACCGGATATTTTATTATTGGATGAACCAACCAATCATTTAGATGCTGAATCAGTTCATTGGTTAGAACATCACTTGGCTCAATACAAAGGTACGGTTATTGCTGTAACTCACGATAGGTATTTTTTAGATAATATTGCTGGTTGGATATTGGAATTAGATAGAGGTGAAGGTATTCCTTGGAAGGGCAACTATTCTTCTTGGTTAGATCAAAAGTCCCAACGAATGGCTCAAGAGGATAAAACAGCATCTAAACGTCAAAAAACATTAGAAAGAGAGCTAGAATGGGTGCGACAAGGAGCAAAAGGACGTCAGTCTAAATCAAAAGCTCGTTTGGCTAGTTATGATAAGTTAATGAATGAGGATCAAAAAGTAAAAGAAGAGAAGCTTGAGATATATATTCCCAATGGACCTCGTTTAGGCTCTTCTGTGATAAATGCAAAATCTGTTTCTAAAGCTTTTGGCGATAAATTATTGTATGACAATTTAGAGTTCAATCTACCTCCAAATGGAATCGTTGGTATTATTGGACCTAATGGTGCAGGAAAGACAACAATATTTAAAATGATTATGGGTGAAGAAAAAGCGGACGCAGGAGAATTTGTTGTTGGTGAAACAGCTAAGATTGCATATGTAGATCAATCACACTCTAATATTGACTCAGACCGCTCCATTTGGTCAAATTTTTCGGATGAACAAGACTTGGTCATGATGGGAGGTAAGATGGTCAATTCAAGAGCCTATTTGAGCCGTTTTAATTTTAGTGGTTCTGAACAGAATAAAAAAGTAAGTACTCTATCGGGTGGTGAACGTAATCGTTTGCATTTAGCAATGACATTAAAAGAAGAAGGAAATGTTTTGTTATTGGATGAACCAACTAATGATCTTGATGTAAATACATTAAGAGCATTAGAAGAAGGATTAGATAACTTTGCAGGCTGTGCCGTTATTATTTCACATGATAGATGGTTTTTGGATCGGGTTTGTACTCATATTCTTGCTTTTGAAGGTGATTCTCAAGTTTATTATTTTGAAGGCAGTTTTTCTGAATATGAAGAAAACAAAAAGAAACGATTAGGTGGAGATTTGATGCCAAAACGTATTAAATACAAGAAGTTAATAAGATAAGTAACATAAAAAAAGCCGTTAGTAATTTAACGGCTTTTTTTATTAGATACTGTACATTTTTTTTCTAATTCTACTTAATTGTATCGGTGTAATTCCTATTCTTGAGGCAATATGATATTGATTAATCAAATTATCTATATTAGGAATTCTCTTTTGAAGAAGTAAATACCTCTGTCTTGCATTTAAAGTTAATAATTCATCATTTGTTTTTTGTAAATGGGCATAATGCAACTCAACAGTTCTTGTATACCATGCGGAAATTTCAGAATTTATTCGACAATTTTTATTAAGTATATTATAATTTATTTTTAGCACCTTGCAATCCGTTAGACATTGGCAGCCAACTTTACTAGGTGTTTTCTTTATTAATGCTTCCGTCGCAGCTAGTATGTTATTTGAACTAATTAAAGATCGAATATATTCTGTTCCTTCTTCATTAATACTATAAGATCTACCAATTCCAGTTTGAATGAAATATAAGTGTTCTGGAATAGTGCCGATTTTTGTTATAATTGTTCCAGCTTTAAATGTGCAAGTCTCACACATACCCATGAATATCTCAAATGATTCTCGAGATAAAGGAGAAATATGATTCATGAGTTTATGTAAGTCATTCTTTGTATATTTCAATAGATGCAAGTGAGTTATTTTATTTAAATATATAAAAAAAAAGAATATTTTTTTAAGAGAAAAGATAATTTTTCTTTTAACGTTTATCTAGAGGATAATTTTAGCAACAGATCTAAGGTATTTATAAGATGCCGGACCTTCCATAAATAAGAGGTCTAAAATACTTAAGTTTTCCTGAAAGCCATGCTTGTCATCAAACATTTGTACGTACTTAGGGAATTTTATGTATGTTTTTCTTTTAGAGTTTACCAGATAACGATAGTCTAATACCAATGAATCATTTGTGAACTCTTTGGTTTTTAGGTATGTTGAATCTTCTTGTAAGGACGCTATTATAAAGGTATGAATAGCGATATTAAGATCAATTAAATATTTGTTTTTCTGAGTGAAAATATTAACTATTTCGTCTTCATAATATTCATAAAAAGGTGAGGATCTATATGCAGCTTGTAAGGACTTTAAATGATTTGTGATCCATGAAGAATTGTCATGGTCAATTTGTATGTCTTTTGTTTTTCTTGAAGAGCTTCCGTGTTTAATTGGAATATTTAAAAGTTGTTTCCCATTAGCTCCACTAATGTAGCAACGAGTGCGGTAAGTTTGTTTTTGGTAATGGTCTTCAAATTCAAAAAAGATATTTTTTTCTCCCATTATTATAGCATATTGTTCTATTGGAGAGAAATATGTCGGATGAAATAGTTTCATGGCAATCAAGGTTTACTTTGATTTTCTTTTCTTGTATTGACCATATACAGCATACATCATAACGAATCCTAAAAAATAATAAAAATATGATTTGAGTGGTCCCTCGCCATGAACAGTGGTAAACAGCCTATTCCATCTAATTTTATTGAATCCTTTTCCATTCGTATCCCAACTGAACCACACAAAAACAGGTTTCCCTACTACATGATCAAAAGGAACATAACCCCAATAGCGTGAATCTTCAGAATTATGACGGTTATCTCCCATCATCCAATAATAGTTTTGTTTAAATGTATAACTGGTCACTTTCTTACCATTTATATAAATACCATCTTGTGAAATGTTTAGTGTATTATGTTCGTACTCAGTGATGATTTTCTTGTAGAATAAAATAGAATTATTATCCAAAATAACTTTTTTCCCTTGTTCTGGAATGTAGATTGGACCCATGTTATCTTTATTCCAGTTCATTTGAATACTTGGAAATACGGATTCTGCTTCACCTTTAGGTAAAATGTTTTGTTGAACACTTTTTATTTGTTTGTTTTTCTTGATTTTAAGGGCGTTTTCTTCATCAAGGTTTAAGAGGTATTTTCTTTCTTTTAAGTAGTCTTTTCCAAATTTATTATATAGTTGTTTTTCATAGGATAATGGAAGAACATAATTCTTATAAGATGTTCTTGCCTCACCAGGCCTAACATGATAGGTGTTATAAATCATATTATTACTCATGTTTTTCCCATCAGTATCTATGGTATAATAAAATTGAGGTTTTGCTCTTTCAGGTAAAACTGATCTTTCCCCATTTATAAAAATATATCCATCCTTTATCTCTAGGCTATCTCCAGCGATGGCGACACATCTCTTGACATAGTTTGACTTCTTATCGATTGGTTTAGCAAATTTTCTGTCTTGTTTGAAAAATTGTCTAACAGTATCTGCTGGCCAGTTAAATACAACAATTTCATTTCGTTTAATATTTTGAAATCCCGGTAAACGAAAATAGGGTAACTGAAATTTATTCAAGAAAGAATTTTTCTTACTAGGATCATCATTATATACATAAGATTTTGTTTTTACAAATGGTAAAGTATCATGTACCATAGGTGCGGAAATTAGAGAAGTTGGAGTTTTCGCACCATAATGAAATTTACTTACAAAAAGGAAGTCACCAACTAATAATGATTTTTCTAATGAAGATGTCGGTATGGTATAAGGTTGCATGATGTAGGTATGTACTATTGTTGCAGCTACAATTGCAAATAATATGGAACTGGTCCATTCACCAAATTCAGACTTAGGCTTTAAACTTCTATCTTCGATATATATTATTTCTGCTACATAATTTAAATAAAAAGCATAAAAACCTAATGAGAAGATACTTAAGCAAGTATCGAAAAAAGTATTCTTACCGAAACTTCTAGAGGTTTCAACCCAAATTACCGGAAACATAATTAAATTAATTACAGGAATAAATAAAAGAATTACCCACCATTTAGGCCTGTTAATAATTTGCATTAATATTAGAGCGTTATAAATAGGTACAATTGCTTCCCAAGCTTTTTTACCTGCTTTTTGATATAATTTCCAAGTACCTAAAAAGTGAATTACCTGTACTACAAGTATTACGATAAACCATTCTGTAAACGACATAATTTAATTTTTTCAAAGATGTTATAAATAAACGTGAATATTATTAGTGACAGGTTAAATTCCCAAAACGTCTTTCATTGAAAAAACTCCTTGTTTTCCTATTATCCACTCTGCAGCGATAACGGCTCCTAATGCGAAGCCTTGCCTGTTATGTGCTGTATGTTTGATGTCAATTTTATCAACAATTGAGTCATAGGTGATTGAATGTGTACCGGGGACATTAGGACTTCTTATCGCAGAAATTGGAATAGTATTATCTTGTGTTTTTTTGTCTAGCTCCCAATTTGTGTTTTTCGTGTGTTCAATAACTCCTTCTGCTAATGTAATAGCGGTTCCGCTTGGTTCATCCAATTTTTGCTTGTGGTGAATCTCTTCCATAGATACATTGTATTGATCTAGGTTATTCATCATTTTTGCCAACTGCTTGTTTAATTCGAAAAAGATATTCACGCCTAAACTATAATTGGAAGCATAAATAAATGCACCCTTGGATTTAGAACATAAAGATCTCATTTCTTCAAATTGATCTAACCAACCTGTTGTTCCAGAAATAATTGGAACTTCGTTATTTAAACAATTGCTAATATTTGAAACAGCAGAGTTAGGTATACTGAAATCAATGGCTACATCCGCAATAGTAATATCATATTTCGGACTATCTTTGTCTATTTTTAATACTATTTCATGCCCGCGGTCCACTGCAATCTTTTCGATTGTTTGTCCCATTTTTCCGTATCCTAATAATGCTATTTTCATCTAAAATTTGTAATTAAAAGTAAGTCCAACGAATGGTTTATTATCGTTAGATTCATTAAATATTTTTGGATCAAATGATATTTTATCATTGACGTTAAATTGTAATAAATGTGCGCTGACACTAGCGTCAACAATTTGAAGTACATAAAAACCTATGAATAACAATAAAGATGTTTCTCGGTTTTGTTTTAAGGTGTTTTGTGCACTTACTAGGCCTTCTCTTGAAATTAATGTTGTCCCATCATCAAGAGTAAACTCATCTTGGTATCCAGCCTCTCTAATTTTATAAGCATTTCGATATCTTTTATAGGATTCATTATTGATAGAAAAGTAATACATACTTGTGGCCATCGCTCCGTAAACAAAAGGTAATTTCCAATATTGTTTGTTATAGACTTGGCCTAATCCAGGAAGAATTGCCGAATAAAATGCTGCAGTTGCAGGGCTCAAAGGGTTATATCCTTCAGATTTTAATACATCTTCACTAGTAAGTTGATCAATTTTTTCTTGACTCTTAACAGTACTCAAAGAAAAAACAAAGATAAAAAAACTAATATATGTATGTTTAGTAAACACTATTCCAGTAATTTTTTTATTCTAATAAAATCTTCTTCGGAGTGGAACGGAATTGATATTTTACCTTTTCCTTTAGCATTTACAGATACTCCTATCTTATGTCCAAAAAAGTCACTTATAGTTGGAATACCTGATTGAACAAAAGAAGGAATAGTTGCTCTATCTGTTTTTTTTAGTACAGTTTTTATTCCTTTAACCAAATCTTCTGTTTGTCGAACGGATAATTTATTTTTAATGATTTTTTCATAAATACCAAGTTGTTCCTTGATTGAATTGACATTAATTAGTGCTCTTCCATGTCCCATAGATAGAAAACCATCTCGCATACCAGTCTGAATGATTGGATCTAATTTCAACAATCTTAAATAATTTGTAACTGTCGATCTTTTTTTTCCAACACGTGTACTCAATTCTTCTTGTGTTAGTTTAATTTCTTCAACAAGTCTTTGATAAGACAAAGCAATCTCTATAGGATCTAAATTCTTTCTTTGGATATTTTCCACCAATGCCATTTCTAGCATTTCTTGATCGTTTGCTGTTCTAATATAGGCGGGGATCGTTTTTTGACCAATTAACTTGGAAGCTCTAAATCTTCGTTCTCCAGAAACTAATTGGAATTTAGAATTATCTAATTTTCTTACCGTTATAGGCTGTATGACACCAAGCTCTTTTATTGAGTTTGATAATTCCGCCAAAGCTTCTTCATTAAAGTAACTTCTTGGCTGATATGGATTTGTCTCAATAATATTTAAGTCTATTGAGATGATATTTCCAATTGCTGCTGTAGTGCTAGTCTCTTCTATGTTTTTCTCATTCAAAAGAGCAGAAAGACCACGCCCTAGTGCTTGTTTTTTTGTTGCTTTTGCCATTATGAATTCTTTTTTAATACTTCATTAGCGAGACTAATATAGTTTTCGGCTCCTTTGCTAGTGGCATCATAAGCGATGATACTTTCTCCATAACTAGGAGCCTCTCCTAAGCGTGTATTTCTTTGAATAATAGTGTTAAAAACCATTTCATTAAAATGTTTTCTAACTTCTTCTACTACTTGATTAGACAATCTAAGTCTAGAATCGAACATGGTAAGTAAAAGTCCTTCAATATCCAAATCAGGATTGTGTATTTTCTGAACACTTTTAATGGTATTCAAAAGTTTACCTAAACCCTCCAAAGCAAAATATTCACACTGTATTGGAATAATCACAGAATCAGCAGCTGCAAGTGCGTTTAATGTAATCAGACCTAGTGAAGGGGCACAATCAATTAAAATATAGTCGTATTCATTTTTGATTTCAGAGATAGATTTTTTTAGCATATATTCTCTATCTTCTTTATCCACAAGTTCTATTTCAATAGCTACAAGGTCAATATGCGCAGGAATGATATCAACATTGGGAGATGTAGTGTTTTGTATAGCTTCTTTAACATGAACAGTATGCTCTAGTATTTGATATGTTCCTGATGTCACATTCTCCATATCTATTCCTAACCCTGAAGACGCATTGGCTTGAGGATCAGCATCAATAAGCAATATTTTTTGTTCTAAGACTCCAAGAGCAGCTGCAAGATTTACTGAGGAAGTAGTTTTTCCAACTCCTCCTTTTTGATTAGCTATAGCAATGATTTTTCCCATTCAAATGTGATATTTTAAAAATCAAAAATACGATTAATTATGAGTTAATAAAAGGTAAGATGTTAACAAACATGTAAACTTTATACTAAGATACAAGCACGACTGTTTGAGCTGTTTTTTTTGTGTAAAAAACTACTGCCTTAAAAATTCATCTTTTTTCTTGTCAAATTCTGATTTGAACTCCCTAGGCCATATATTATTTTCAATATTCACATCTGCAGTTTCCATGTTGGGATCAATTTTGATTGTTTTGATTTCTTTTTGTGAGGCGATTACTTTTTTTACTTCATGTTCATTTTTACGCCATATTTCTGCAGGATAGGTTTTAGATTTTTTTGTTCCATCATCATAGGTGTATTCTACAATAATAGGCATAACCAATCCTCCTGGTTTTTCAAAAATAATTTCATAGAAATATTTTGGAATTTCTATATTAGATACGTTTTCGTATTTGTTGTCAAGAAAATCTTTTAAAAGTTTTATGTCTAATGGGGTTTGAGGCTCTCCTTCTTTTTTAGGATCTGTAGACAAATAGATAGCCGGTCTAATTTGTGCAACAGGAATTCCATAGCTTGTAGCTAATTTTATAATTTCCTTTGTCGGTTTATTTGTAACCCTGTATTGATTTACAGTTTTAATCCCAATATCAGTGAAATCTGTTGTATAGAACCACCCCCTCCAAAACCAATCTAAATCTACTGCCGATGCATCTTCCATTGTTCTAAAAAAATCCTCCGGAGTAGGGTGTTTGAACATCCATCTTTGGGCATACGTTTTAAAAGCATAATCAAATAATTCATGTCCCATAATTGTTTCTCTTAGTAGGTATAGTCCAGCAGCAGGTTTTGTATAGGCATTTGGACCAAATTGATGAACACTACCTCCTTGAGTCATAATAGGAGAAATATTACTTTGATTACCATCCATATACGGAATGATATCTTTAGGTAAATTACCGGTGTCAAAATCCTCATCAAAGGAAAGTTCTGTTAGAGTTTCGATAAATGAATTCAATCCTTCATCCATCCAAGTCCATTGTCTCTCGTCAGAATTAACAATCATAGGGAAAAAATTATGACCAACTTCATGCGTAATAACTCCAATCATTGCATCTCTTGTTCTGTCATCATACGTTCCATCAGGTCTAGGACGTCCATAATTCCAACAAATTTGTGGATATTCCATTCCTTGGTTTTTAGAATGAACTGAAATCGCTTTGTGGTATGGGTAGTCAAAAGTGTAAGAGGAATACTCTTTTAAAGTATGTGCAACTACCACCGTAGAGAACTTCTCCCATAATGGATTTCCTTCTTTTGGATATAAAGAATAGGCCATCACAGATTTACCATTTATATCTACTGCCATCCCATCCCAAATAAATTTTCTTGAGGATGCAAAAGCAAAATCTCTTACATTTTTTGCATCGAAAGACCATGTCTTAGTTTCAGTAGATTTATTTTTCTCTGCTTCAATAGCTTCTTCTTGAGTTACAATAATAACGGGTTTATCATACGAATTTCTTGCTTTTTTTAGTCTTTCTAACTGTGTTTTGGTCAAAACTTTTTTCTCATTTGTCAAAACTCCTGTGGCATTTAATATATGGTCTTTAGGAGTTGTTATATTTACTAAGAAATTACCAAATTCAAGTGCGAATTCACTTCTTCCCCAAAATTGCATGTTTTGCCATCCCTCTACGTTGTTGTATACAGCGAGTCTTGGGTAAAATTGAGCTATAACATATAAGTTATTGCCATCTTTATCAAAGTGTTCATAACCAGATCTATCTCTTTGAGGAACGTGATTATTGATCTGATACCACCACTTAATTTGAAATTTAAATCTTTTACCAGAGAGCAAGACTTGTGGCAATTCAATTCGCATCATGGTTTGATTTATCTTAAATTTTAAATCATTGTTTTTAGAGTCTTTTACATGAACAATATGAAATCCTCCGTCAAACGATTTGTCAATAAAATCTGCTGCAAACTTTTCTGGACTATAGAGTATCTCAGGGCCGTTGCCTTCGATATCCGGAGATTTTGAATTGTGAGCTCTCTTGTTTTGATCTAATTGAACCCATAGATATCTAAGATTGTCTTTTGAGTTATTGTGATATGTTATGGTTTCATGACCACTTAATTTTTGATTCGTATCATTCAAAATGATATCCATTTTATAGTCAACTTGCTGCTGTGTGTAATTTATTCCTGGAGCACCGGAAGCTGTATGTTGAGTATTTGGCGTTGCAAATTCATCTTTTAATTGTTTGAATTTATTAGTATTGGTATGGCCTTTTTTGATTTGGTTCTCTTGAGCTATTACTAAAGTGCTGAAGCCTAAAAAGATTAAAGTGATTAAAGAATAAATATATTTCATTGTTATTTTTTATGGGTGACAAATGTATAAAGATAATTATTTGGTCTGCGTTAATAATTTATTAAAGCTATGGAATGGTTTTTATATAAGATATAGCTTTTGTGTTGATTGTTGATATTGACTTTAACAATATTTTCTTGTTCAGGGAACGAAGAATATAAAATATTATTTACAATTTTGAGTTCTTTTATATCTTTTACGTTGATGATTTCGATATAGAAGACTACCATATCATCCGTATAGCTTTTTCCCAAATATGTAAGGTTTTGTTTTTTTTTGTTAATATTAATTGAAAAGTTGTCGTTTATATATTCTTCGTATATAAAATCAATATTTTTAGGTTCTCTGTTGGTTCCTAATTCTATTTTTGATTGATTGAGTTGGTGCAGTTCTTCTTGTAAATCATCTATAAATACGCGCAATATGACTTGGATTGTTTCTTGTTTCGGGACATGCTTTATATGAGTTATGCTTATGTAGTATTTATGGATTGAAAAGGAAGATAATGCGAATAAGTAGATTAAAATTTTAGTTGATATGATGTTCATCAAGATATAATTTTCGCGTAAAGATGCATTTTAATCTCAAATATTTAATAAATAAATTTGAATTTTTAATTATTATAAATAAATTTAGATACATGAAAAACCTTATTTTGGCAAGCTCTTCTTCAGTACATGGGAGTGAATTTTTAGAATATTTAAAACCTGATTTATTACAGTTTTTTAATCAAACAAAAGAGTTGTTGTTTTTTCCTTATGCTAGACCTTCGGGTGTTTCCTATGATGCATATACTGAGCTTGTTGCTAAATTCTTTATGCCGTTAGGTATAAAGGTCCGGGGTATCCATAAAGCTTCAAATGCATGTAAAGCCATTTCAAATGCAAGTGCAATTTTTATAGGTGGTGGTAATACTTTTGTTTTGGTAGCTAAATTGTATGAGATGGGATTGATGGACGAACTAAAAAAAGTAATTTCAAACGGAACTCCATACTTAGGAACGAGCGCAGGTAGCAATATTTGTGGTGTTTCCATGAATACGACAAATGATATGCCAATAGTTATGCCTGATAGTTTTGAAACCTTGGGAATTATTCCATACAATATAAATGCTCATTTTATTGAGTCAGATAAAAATTCAACTCATAGAGGTGAGACTAGAGAAACGAGAATAAAAGAATATCATGAATTTCATCATTACCCGGTGATAGGTTTGAAAGAAGGAAGTTGGTTGCGTGTTACCTCTGATAAAATTATTTTAAAAGGAGGTCTGAAGGCATTTCTTTTTCAAAAAGATAAAGATGTGCTAAGTTGTGATACAAATACTATTTTTTGATATTAAAAGTTTATTTTTTCTATGGTTGTTTATTCAAGAATTTTACACAGGAATTGAATCATGTTTTTGACAAAATTTATAGATATCTAAAAAAAGCGATTGATGTTAACTCAATCGCTTTTTTTATGTGTTAGTAGGGAATTCGATCTGTAATTTTTAATCCATATCCTGTCATTCCTACACGTTTTCTGATAGTATCGGAATTTGAAATTAATTTTATATTGTATATATCCAAGTCATGTAATATTTGAGCTCCAATTCCAAAGTCTTTGTCATCCATTCCTTTGGAAGTATTTTTGGAATTTTTCTTTTTCTTTTTTAAATCTTGAAGTCTTTGTAATAGGTTAAAAGATTGTGCTTCTTGATTGATAAAAACCACTGCGCCCTTACCTTCTTTTTCAATCAAACCAAAAATACTTTGTAGTTTGTCATCAATGTTATGTTGAAGGGTTCCAAGTATATCATTTCCAAAAGAATTAGGGGTAACCTTAACTAAAACTTCATCGGTTTTCTTCCAACTACCTTTTGTGATGGCGATATGGATTTGATCATTTGTTGTCTGGTTATATGCTCTTAATCGAAAACTTCCAAAACGGGTAGAAACATCAAAATCTTCAATCTTTTGAATTAAAGAATCATGTTGCATGCGATAAGAAACTAAGTCTTCAATGGAAATTAATTTAAGATCAAACTCTTTTGCTACTTTTTTTAATTCAGGTAATCGTGCCATTGTTCCGTCTTCATTTAAGATCTCAACCAAAATACCTGAAGGATCTAATCCTGCTAAACGAGCTAAATCAACCGCTGCTTCCGTATGCCCAGTGCGCCTTAACACACCTCCTTTTTTTGCTTTTAATGGGAAAATATGACCGGGTCTTCCTAAGTCAATCGGTCTTGTTTTTTTCTCGGTCAAGGCATAAATTGTTTTAGATCTGTCGTGTGTGGAAATACCTGTAGTACATCCATTTCCAATCAAATCCACAGATACTGTGAATTGTGTGTTGTGCAAAACAGTATTATCATTTACCATCATATTAAGTCCGAGTTCCTCACATCGTTCTTCAATAAGTGGACAACAAATTAGACCTCTACCAAATTTCGCCATGAAATTTATCATTTCCGGTGTTACTTTCTCCGCAGCTGCAATAAAATCACCCTCATTTTCTCTGTCTTCATCGTCGACTACAATAACAACTTTACCTGCACGTATGTCAGCAATTGCTTCTTGAATTGTATTCAATTTCATGTCGTCTATTTGTTTTTCGTGTTTTTTCATAACCTTTTAGGTTCTTTTTATTTTTTTTTAAAGCGTTTAAAGTATGCCTTTATAGTAAGGGTTAGTGCATCAAAATTCAATGAGGCGGTTCCTTTACTAGCTCTTCTGGTTAAATATATTCCGAAAGGGAATATAATTAAGGTTGCCATCCAACCTCCTAAAGTGGAAGATATGGAACTTTCTTCTGCTATATTTTTCGCTAATGAGTTTATAAAGAAATAGATTACAAAAATAAGGATAGCCATGACCATTGGCAAACCAAAACCACCTTTTTTTATTAAGAATCCCAAAGGTGCACCAATAAAGAATAATAAAATACAGGATAGGGAAAAAGCGAATCTATGATGAAAAGTAAAATCGAACAAATTAAGAATTTTTCGCTTTGTTTTATAACTCTCTTTAAATACCTGAATAGTTCTTATTGGCTTTTTTAGTATGTTAATTGCTCGTTGAGTAATCGATACTTTGGCAGGTAATAAAAAATTATTTAATAAATTTCCGTTTAAATGTGAAGAAATTAAGCTGTCCGGTCTTTTGTACAATTTGTCACCAAAATTTTTTTTGAAAAATGAAGAAGCCTTTGTATTAATGTAGGTGTCATACGATATTTTTAAGCTATCTGACTGAGCATAGAGTTGTCTTACATTCAGCATATCGAAATGTCTTTTGTATTTCTCTATGTCTAGGTCATTATTATTTAATGAAGAAATATCGATGTTTACTTTATAAGTTTGAAATTTTGCAGAAGAAGCGGGCATTCTGTTTTTGTCCTTTCTTTTCTTTTTTGTTTGAGAGTGGTCTTCAAAATAATAACCATCAGTAAGGTGTAAGGTCATGTATTTACTTCCTGATTCAGTTGTGATTTCACCTTTTACTGCAGTTATGCAAACATCATTTTTTTTACCTCCTTTTAAATCATAAATACGTACGTTTTTTAGAATGTTTTTTTGAGGCCCATATTTTTTTTCGAAGTAGATACTATACCCAGGGATTTCATTATTAAAGCTACCCTCAAGAAGTGCAAGTGCGGGTTTTTGCTTTCTCATATTAAACAATAAATTACGCTGTTTTAATGAGGCATAAGGAAATATATTATTAAGAAATATTAAGTTGACAGAACTGATAATTATTGTTAGAATGATCAATGGTTTTAATATCCTCGTGAACGGAATGCCAGAAGATTTTATAGCAGCCATTTCATAGTTTTCAGACAATGTACCCATCGCCATAATGGAAGATAAGAGTACACCAATAGGAAGTGCAGTAGGAGTTACTTGAAGACATGTGTATCCTAAGAATTTAAGAATATATATGATGTCTATTCCTTTCCCTGCAATTTCATCGAATGCATACCATAAAAACTGCATCATTAATACGAACATTACAATGAAGAATGTCGCAAAAAAAGGCTTTAAAAAACTTTTTATGATATACTTGTCAAGAATTTTCAAGGAATAATCTTTGTTTTATCTGTTGATAGTGTATTGTTGCTGTTCGAATTTAGCTTTGTCAAAAATAAATAGATTTTCTGATAAATTTTGATTGGGATGGAATTCTTCTATGTTAAAAGTTGTAGTGGTGTTGTTTTTTCCAACTTCTTTAATACTATGTATAATTTTGGAATCTACATTAATACCTAGTATAAAGTATGAAGTCTCCGAATCGCTGTCAATTGGAATTAGTTTAATGTATTGTATTTTTTTTTCATTGATTTTTTTAATGTTAGACCAAGTATATGTGAATCCTTTTTTGTAAAAAAACAGCAGTTTTGATGGATTTAACATGGCCTCATCAGAGTTTCCATTTATAATATTTATTTCTTCTTCTTCTGGTAAAATAATATAGGTGTTCTGTGTGTCGTATATGAAGGTGTTTCCCATAAATTCTAAGTTGTATTTTTCTCCTTTTGTATATACAGTTCCAGAAACTTCTTGCTTTAAATCTACCTCCTGGTTCTCTAAGACATAATTAAATTTAATATACATGTTGTCAAATTGTGCCATTTTTTTGGACACTTCGTTCAAAAGTATTTCAGATTTGCTTTGAGCGGTTATGCTATTCAAAGTTAAGATGACAAATAGTATGTGAATCAGGGATGTCAGTTTTTTCATGATTTTCATTGTTTTTAACTTAAATTTTATTTTTTTCACTCAGAAGCAATTCATCCAATGCCTGTAAGTCGGGAATATTTACTTGTCTTGCCTTGCTGCCCTCAAAAGGACCTACAATTCCGGCAGCTTCTAATTGATCAATTAGCCTACCTGCTCGATTATATCCCAATTTTAATTTTCTTTGTAGTAATGAAGCTGATCCTTGCTGCGCAATGACAATTAGTTTTGCGGCTTCTTCAAATAATTTGTCTCGATCATTAATATCTATATCAAGGGCTGTGCCTCCCTCTTCACCTGAATATTCAGGAAGTAGATGTGCCTCTGGATACGCACGTTGTGAACCTATAAAGTCTGTGATTTTTTCAACTTCAGGGGTATCTACAAAAGCACATTGTATTCTAACACTTTCATTGCCTCCCGTATAAAGCATATCACCTCTTCCAATCAATTGGTTTGCCCCAGAGGCATCTAAAATCGTTTTGGAGTCAATAGCTGACATAACACGAAAAGCAATTCTTGCAGGGAAGTTGGCTTTTATCATTCCTGTAATTACATTTACCGAAGGTCTTTGGGTAGCTACAATAAGATGGATTCCAATAGCTCTGGCCAATTGAGCTAATCGAGCGATTGGCGTTTCCACTTCTTTTCCTGCTGTCATTATTAAATCAGCAAATTCATCAATGACTAGGACAATATAAGGTAAGTATTTATGTCCATTTTCAGGGTTTAATTTTCTTGCTTTGAATTTTGCATTGTACTCCTTTATATTTCGCACCATTGCAATCTTTAAAAGATCGTAACGTTCATCCATCTCTATGCATAATGAGTTAACCGTATTTACAACTTTTGTAGTGTCTGTTATAATAGCTTCAGCTTCTTCAGGTAATTTAGCCAAGTAGTGACGTTCAATTTTATTAAATAAGGTTAATTCAACTTTTTTAGGATCTACCAAAACAAATTTCACCTCTGCAGGGTGTTTTTTATAAAGAAGAGATGTGAGTATGCAGTTTAATCCGACTGACTTTCCTTGTCCTGTTGCTCCCGCCATTAATAAGTGTGGCATTTTTGCTAAGTCTAATACAACGGTTTCATTTGAAATATTCTTTCCTATTGCAATAGGTAATTCCATTTTAGACTCTTGGAACTTTGTAGATGCGATAACTGAGCGCATTGAAACTACAGATGACTTGCTATTTGGAACTTCGATACCTATAGTTCCTTTTCCAGGTATTGGAGCAATGATACGAATTCCTAAAGCAGATAGCGATAAAGCAATATCATCTTCTAAGTTTTTAATTTTTGAAATTCTAATTCCTGCTTCAGGAACAATTTCATATAATGTAACTGTGGGTCCAACTGTTGCTTTTATTTGAGCGATTCCTATTTTATAATTTTTTAACGTATCTACAATTTTGTTCTTATTCAATTCTAATTCTTCTGCATCAATAGCAATGCTTTCATTGTAGTCCTTTAGAAGATTAAGAGTTGGAAATTTAAAATGTCCTAATTCTAATGTTGGATCGAATTCTCCAAATTTATCCACTAAGTTATTTGCGAGATTCTCTTCAACTTTTTCTTCTTTAGAAATTTCTTCTATATCAATAGTTACTTCATTTTCAGTAATTTCTTTTTTTCGAATGATTACTTCCAAAGTAGAGTCCAAAGCAGTGTCGTCTATCTTTTTCTTTTCTATAGTTGAGTGATTGGCAATGGTTGGTTGCGTATTTTCTACAGAAAGCTCAAATTCAGATTTTTTTGACTTAGTTTGTGCATCATCTTCTGAAAGTTTTAAAGGGTTCGATAAAATTTCTTTTTCTGATTGTGTTTTTTTAATAAACACATTTTTCTTAGGTATTAACTCCTCTTTTTTATTAGGGGATGGTTCTGGATTAGGAACTGTTTTATTTTCGGGTATCCAGCTTTTTATTTTTTCTGGCGTTATTTTGAATCGAATAATACCATAGCTACTGTAACCGAAAAAAAGAATGATAAAAAGTCCTGTATTGCCAATATATGCATTCAAGTATTCATTCAATTCGACACCAATTGTTCCGGAGATAATGCTATACTTGGGACTTAAAAAAGCAAAAGAACAGGAAACCCAAATCATTCCAAGAATGCCCCAATTTAATGATTTGAATATTTTTTTTAGGTTTATTCTCAAAAGGATATATATCCCAGCTGTTATCATAAGTATTGGTATTATAAATGATGCAACTCCAAAGCCATCATAGATAAAGAAATGACTAATGCTTGATCCAATTTTCCCTAATAAATTTTTTGATTCTATAGTTTTATCTGCAAATTGCGACAACATGCTTTGATCATCTTGCCATGTAAATAAGAACGATAAGAAAGAGATGAATAAAAACAAGCCAAAAAGGACAGTGAAAACTCCAGTGAGTGTTTGTATTTGTCTATTATTTGAAAGTTCTTTTAATTGAACAAAACGTTCTTTTTTCTTATTTATTTGTTGATCGTTCTTAATATTTTTCATTCAAGTTAAGTGATTAAAAAAAATAAATATCGGATGTTACCTCTTATAATGAAATTAATATTGGTAGGTAAATCAAGATGCCCACAATGGCACTCATAATAACAGTGAAAACAACAGCTCCAGCCCCAATATCTTTAATTAAACCAATATCTTTATTGTAGTCGGGATTGACAAAATTTGCAATCCTTTCTATTGCTGTGTTTAACGATTCGGTTAATAAAACAACCCCAATGCATATAGTTTGGAGTATCCATTCAATAATCGAAATTTGAAAATATAAGCCACAAAAAATAACGAGTATACTAATGAAAAGATGCGTTTTGATGCTGTTTTCGGTCTTTATCAAAATAATAATTCCATTCAATGCAAATGATAAGCTTTTTATTCTATTGATAATAAAACTATCTTTTTTAGGATTCATAATTATTTTAAAACTTTTAGGGCTTGCTCGTAGTTTGGCTCGTCTACCGTTTCTTCAACTTGTTGTGTATAAATTACTTTTCTATTTTCATCTAGTATGATTATTGAGCGAGAAGTCAAGCCTTCAAGAGGTCCCTCAATGATTTGTAAACCATAATCTGAAGAAAAATTACCTGAAATATCAGATGCAGTAATAATATTTTCAATTCCTTCTGCACCACAAAAACGTGCATGCGCAAATGGTAGGTCTCTAGACACACAAATAATTTTCGTGTTTTGTAATTCACTTGCAATTTTGTTGAAATTTCTAACTGAAGCCGCGCAAGTTCCTGTATCAATACTAGGAAAGATATTTAGAATAATTTTTTTATTTTCAAAGTCATCGAGTGTAATATTATTTAAATCGATTGTTCTTAAGGAAAAGTTTGGTGCCTTTGATCCTGTTTTTGGAAGTTCACCAATTGTTTTATATGAGTTTCCTTTTAGAGTTATTGTTCCCATTGTCTATTTTTTTTATTCTTATCAAAAATACGTTAAAAAGAAAAACTCTCGAAGTTATTCGAGAGTTTTATTAATTATTTAAGATAATATTTTGATCATGCGTGCAGCAGTGTCAAAATAAAATTAATTTTTTGATAAATAACTAGCAACACCTTCGTGTGTTGTTGTCAATCCTTTTTTATCAGAATTCCAGTTAGCTGGACATGCTTCACCATGTTCTTCATTAAATTGAAGAGCATCGACCATTCTGATCGCTTCATCTACATTTCTTCCTAACGGTAAGTCATTTACAATTTGATGACGAACGATACCTTCTTTATCAATTAAAAACAAGCCTCTGTATGCAATAAGTTCTCCTTCGGCTTGTAACTGCTCATTATCATCATAAAAATAATCTCCGGCAAGAACATCATAGTTTTTTGATACTGTCTTGTTTGTGTCAGCTATGATAGGGTAGGTGACTCCTTGAATTCCTCCTTGTGCTTTAGGGACTTGCAACCATCCCCAGTGAGATTGTTCTGTGTCAGTGGATGCAGCGATTATTTGAACATTTCTTTTTTCAAATTCAGCTAATTTTTCTTGGAAAGCATGTAGTTCCGTTGGGCAAACAAAGGTAAAATCTTTTGGATAAAAGAATAACAAAACATATTTTTCTCCTTTGAACTGTTCTAACGTGAAGTTCTCTGCAAATTCACCTCCGTTTACAATCGCTTGTACATTAAATTGGGGTGCTTTTTTTCCTACTAGTACTGCCATAATATTTTAACTTTTTAAATGATTTTAATTTAGAACAAATATAAGATTTTCTAATACGAACCTATGCAGATATAATATTTTTATAATCTATTTTCGAATAGATATTCTTTATTAAAACCCCTTAAAACGATGAATCTATTTATTATATGATTTAAACGGAATATCCAAACGTGCAATTACAGTTTTACAATTCCAAAACACTATTTTCAGAATTGGCATAATCATTCCACGCAAAAGAATCTGCCTTTTCTTCATTTAGATATTCACCATCTACCATATATTTAAATTCGTAAGAGGTTCCTAATTCAAAAGGTCTTACTCCTTTAAATTTTCCATTTTTTAATTTTTTTAAGGGAAAAGCATGTCTATCCCATGAATTAAAGTCTCCCACGACAGAAACAGATTTAGATGCTTTTGAAGAAAATTCAAAAGTTACTTTACAAACAGGTTTGCTTTTAAGGTATTGTTTTTTTAAAGCCATTTTTTTAGGTATTGTTATAAAACAAATTTAAAGATATTCTAAAATTAAAAAAAATTATTATTCCATGAATTATGAATTATTTTAGTAATTGACAAATTATTCACGCTGGCTCTGTGTTAGGTGCAGGTAATGTGTTGACTATGAATTAAATAGTTTTTTTGATTAAGGTTCGCGAAGATTTGTACTTGAATATTGCTCTCCTATTATCGTAGGATAAAGCTTTTTTTTTATGAGTTTTTATGTTGTAAACGCAGTTTTGCTAAATTGAAAGAAAATCCAAAGGATAAAATAGTAGAGTTAAGACGTCCTTTTGGAGCGATCATTTTACCAATACTCGTGTGTATGTTAAATTTTGGACTCAAAAAATAGTTAAAACCTAATTTCGTTTTTGATGCAATTCCTGAACCGGTGCTTATTCCTGCTCCTCCACATACCCCAACTAATGTTTCTAAATTGAATTCAATTTTTCGGTTAATTATTCTCGGAGCGTAATACCCAAATCCAATCATACCATCAGCATAGCCTCCAGCTTCTCCTTCATAGGTAAATGCTGCCTGACCAGTGATGTATAAATGTTCCGTAAAATCTTCGTTTATTTGGAGAACTAATAGTTGTAAATCACGATCTATATTGTCTTTACTTGCAGCTTTATAGTAGGTTTGATTCTGTAGACTAACCCTTATTCCATGGGTTTTTATTCTTACTTCATCTTTAAAATCTGTATGAAATGTTCCATTATCATAAGTGTTGTATTTTATCCCATACCCCAGGGTATATGCTTCAAAGTTACCGAAAGGTGCGGCCATGTATCCACTATGAAATGTTACAGATATGTTCTTATGGATTGTTTTTTCAAGACCTATATTTGGATATATAGATAATCCCCCTTCTCGCTCAACTCTACCTCCTGACGCTCCAGCTCCAATTTTTGCAAATACTTTCAAAGATTTCGTTTGTATAGGTTCGTATCCAATTCCTAAAAACATATCCATAAATCCGGACTCTAGACCTTTGTACATGGCATCCATGTGTATATAGCTAAATGTTTTTCTATTGATGTAATGATCATATTCAAAACCAAGTAAATAGAGAACGTTGTCTATTGGAGCATTGAATTCATTTTTAGTCGCTCCTATCGGAAAGAAGTGATCAAATCTTAAAGAGAGCCCATTTTTACTTGCAGATCGATTCCAAAAATAATCGGAGTTATTCTTATCTAAGACAAATTCTTTATTTGCCTTTTCATAGTCAGTGAAGATTAACTTCGTTGGGATGCTAACAAAACCGGAAATCCCTGAGCTTTTAATGTAACCATTATAAAAATTAAAATAACTATACTGCAGTCCCAAAGAGAGTTTTGATGTGTTGTATTTAAGACCCATGTTATAATTTATGAATCCTCCATCTTTAACAAGATATCTATATCCTCCTCCTCCTCCGAAATGTATATCTGTGTCCAAATAGACATTACCTAAAAGGTGCTGCTGAAAACCGATTTCTGCTCCCAAAGTAAACAAACCACCTTGGTCTCCATCAACTGCGGCAAACATACCCATTCCTGCGTAAAAATGTTTGTTTATTGTAAAGTCATAATGTACACCAATAGTTCCCATTGGTATTTCTACTTTATTTGGATTTATTGATTGTACCTTTACAGTTAGGTAATTTACTTTGATAATGTTTTCACCAATATATCCATTCAGATTGGATATCCGTAATGGTTCATCTTGTGCCTTTGTAAAAAAGGATGATAGTAATAGGTAAATGAAAGTAATTTGTTTCAAATTACAGGTCCTTATTTAAATTCACTAGTGAAATGTAATTTTACAGAAGGGTATTTACCTTGTGTCATTTCAATTGTGAATGCAGAATCTGCTAAAAAGACAAGCTGACCTGCTTTGTCTTTTGCAAGGTAGCGCTGCTTCACTCTTTTAAATTCTTTAAACTCATCATTATTCGATGTCGGATCAACCCAACATACCTTGTGCATTGGTAGGTTTTCGTATGTGCATTTCGCACCATATTCATGTTCTAGTCGATATTGTATTACCTCATATTGTAAAGCACCCACAGTACCAATAACTTTACGTCCGTTAAGTTCAAGTGTGAATAATTGGGCAACCCCCTCGTCCATTAATTGATCTAGGCCTTTGTACAGCTGCTTTGCTTTTAATGGGTCTGCATTGTTTACGTAACGGAAATGCTCTGGTGAAAAACTAGGAATGCCTTTAAAATTAATCTTTTCTCCCTCAGTTAGGGTATCACCAATTTTAAAACTACCTGTATCATGTAGTCCAACAATATCTCCAGGATAAGAAGTTTCTACTATTTCTTTTTTTTCGGCGAAAAAAGTATTAGGACTAGAGAATTTTACTTTTTTGTTATTCCTGACATGGAGATATGGTTGATTTCTTTTAAATGTTCCAGAAACAATCTTAACAAAAGCGAGCCTGTCTCTATGTTTTGGATCCATGTTTGCATGGATTTTAAATACGAAGCCGGTAAGTTTTTCTTCCTTCGAGTCGATCAAACGCGTATCACACATCTTTGGTTGTGGTGTTGGAGCAATGTCAACAAAACAATCTAAAAGTTCCTTTACGCCAAAGTTGTTTAGAGCTGATCCAAAAAATACTGGCTGTAAATCACCACTTAGGTAGTCTTCGGCACTGAATTCGGGGTAGACCCCTTCAACCATTTCTAATTCTTCTCTTAAATTCTCAGCTGAATTTTCACCGATGATAGTATCAAGTTCAGGGCTGTTTATATCTGTAAATTCAATACCTTCACTAACTTTTGTTTTTTGATCACTTGAAAATAGATTTATTTTTTTTTCATAAAGATTGTAAATCCCTTTGAAATCGTACCCCATACCAATTGGGAAGCTCATGGGTGTCACTCTAAGCCCGAGTTTTTGTTCTACTTCATCTAGTAAGTCGAATGCATCCTTTCCCTCTCTATCTAGTTTGTTAATAAAAACGATGATCGGAATTTTACGCATTCTACAAACTTCAACTAATTTTTCAGTTTGTGATTCAACCCCTTTTGCAACGTCAATAACCACAATAACACTATCAACAGCTGTCAATGTACGAAAGGTATCTTCTGCAAAATCTTTATGACCAGGAGTGTCTAAAATATTTATTTTTTTATCTCGGTAGATAAAAGCTAATACAGAGGTAGCCACAGAAATTCCACGTTGCCTTTCTATTTCCATGAAATCAGAGGTAGCACCTTTTTTTATTTTATTGTTTTTTACAGCGCCTGCTTCTTGGATAGCACCACCAAAGAGCAAAAGTTTTTCAGTGAGTGTTGTTTTTCCCGCATCGGGATGTGATATAATACCAAAGGTACGTCTTCGTTTAATTTCTTCTAAAAATGACATGCTGTTCTTGTGTTTTATTAAAACAAACTAGAATTGTTTTCGGGTTGCAAAGATACATTTTAGAATTTGTTCGTAAAATTATATGAGTACAAATTATTATTTAGTAACCGGGCATGAACAGTAAAGAGAAAAAATACTATAGGTATATGGCTTGAAGTAAGTGAAATAGTGTTGGAATGGTTACAATAGCTGTGGATATAAATAAGCCATTTTTAAACATGTTTGGGGCATATTTTTTGTCTTTTTTAATCAAAAATTCTAAAACACAAAAACTAGAATAAACTATGTTGTAAAAGAAAATAAACAGGATTAGTTCTCTTTTGGAAAAGGAACTTTCACTCTCTTTTAAAAAAAACAAATGTATTTGAAAACAAGAATACCATATAGTTAGAACAATGATGTTGAAAGTAATTCTTTTGCGTTCCCACCATAGAAAGATATCGATAAGGGATCTATTTTTGTTTTGAATTAAAAGGTATTCGTTTAAAAGTCTAGTTACTTTTACTGCACCTTCATAGGTCTTACGGGAATTGGTTTTAAAATGTGGCATACTAACAAAGGGGGTAATATTAGTTACAAAATTTATAATTCAAATTTACAAAAAACCAATGAAACTACCTAATATTTGGTAAATTATCCAATGAGTGCAAACCCCATTCCAAGTGTTATAACCAAAAATTTAGAAAAATTAAATTTATGATCTTGTGAACTTTCGAAAAGAATAATTGTAGAGATGTGTAAAAATATACCAATTGTTATGCTCGTTATTTCTTTATGATAATGAATGAAAAAAGTGAATTTTTCCGATGCTAAGAGTCCTAATGGGCTCATCAAAGAAAATAATATTATAAAGAGATAAGCGTGAAGCTTCTCTAGCTTAGAGTTTAGTAAAAATGTAGTCAAAACAAAGCTGATAGGCATCTTATGTACGATTATAGCCCACAACAACTCTGAATCATCTTGGTAGCTAATAGGGATCCCCTCAGATAAAGCATGAAGACTAAGGCTAATAAAAAGAAGCCATGGGAATTTCTTAGAATGGGAATTCAAATGTATATGACCATGTTCCGCTCCCTTAGAAAATGATTCTAGTATGGATTGAATCAAAATACCAATAAGAATAAATACCCCAACCGTTTTTGGGGCTACAGGATCATGAAGGTGCCCTTGGTGTGGGTTTCCAAAAACCTCTGGGAGTAAATGTAAGATAGTGATTGCTAATAGGTAAGCGCCACTAAAAGAAAGTAATAAACGAACAGCGTTTTGCTTAAGTTGAAAAAATGAAACTAAAAACGAACCTATTAACACAGATATTATCAAATAAAAGTAAATCATTCTCCAATAATTAAAATTAATCTATTCGAAGTTTCAGGGATGTAATCATGCAAGTTGTAGTCCCCAAAAGTTCTGTTAATTTTTAAACCTGCACTTGTTATTATTTTTTCAAAACGCTCTAAGGTGAGGCATTTTACTCTTTCGTAGTATCTATGATATTTACCTTCTATGGTAAATTCAATTTGTTTTATAATAAAGTCATTTTTAACCTCTTTCTTTATCTTAAATTCAATTTCGTCGAGATAAATAGTTTCATTTTCGACAAGTGAATTTAAGGTTTTAACAACATTCAAATAATCGATGACTGCCATACCATTTTTATTTAATGAGTTTTTTATGTTTTCTAAAACTCTTGTGTCTTCATGGTCTTCAGAAAAATAACCGAAGCTTGTAAATAAATTAAATACGGCATCAACTTTAATAGGGAAGGGGAGACGCATGTCTTGAACAAGAAAATTTAAAGTTTCATTTTTAAAATTACTTGCATGTTTTATACTATTGATGGATAAATCTGCTCCAGTTACCTTATAGCCTAAAGAGTTTAAGTAGACAGAATGTCTCCCTTTTCCGCATGCTAAATCTAAAATAGAACTCCCTGTTTCTAGTTTTAAAAAAATAGTAAGGTTACTCATAAAGACTTTTGCTTCTTCTTGGTCTCTATGTTGATATAATATATGGTAGTATTTGGTGTTAAACCAATCGGTAAACCAATCTTTTTTTGAAGACATTTTAAAAATTTGTCACAAAAGTAGTAATTAAATGCTAAGTAGCGTATATTGTGATAATAACATTTTTGGATAAACTTAGATCTATTTTTAAGTTTATGCTTGGGATGTTTTTTTAAAATAAAACAAATGAAATTAATTAAATGGGGAATTATTGGTTGTGGGGATGTTACTGAGTATAAAAGCGGACCTGCTTATCAGAAAGTTAACGGTTTTTGTTTGCATGGCGTAATGCGCAGAGATATTCAAAAAGCTGCTGATTATGCAAGGAGGCATAATGTGCCATTGTATTTTAATGATGCAGATGAATTAATAAATAATTCTGAAATAGATGCAGTTTATATTGCGACACCACCCGATTCTCATGCTTTTTATGCATTAAAAGTTGCTGCCTCAGGGAAGCCGTGTTGTATTGAAAAACCAATGGCTCCGAGTTACAAGGAGTGTGTTCTTATTGAAAAAGCGTTTCTATCCAAGAACCTTCCGTTGTTTGTTGCATATTATCGTCGGTCATTGCCAAGATTTTTAAAAATTAAGGAATGGTTAGATAATGGTAAAATTGGAAATGTCCGTCACATTAATTATAGGTATTTGAGAAGTGCAAGTCTTCAAGATAAATCGGATAATTATAATTGGCGAACAGATAAAAAGATCGCTTATGGTGGGTATTTTGATGACTTAGCAAGTCATGCATTGGATTTATTTGTTTTTCTATTGGGTAACGTCAAAAAAGCTAAAGGAATGTCTATGAACCAACAAGGATTATATTCCGCCATGGATGCTGTGGTGGGTAGTTGGATATATGAATCGGGGGTTACGGGTTCCGGGACATGGAATTTTGGTGCTAATGAAATGCAAGATAAGGTCGAGATTATTGGGGATATGGGGGTTATTTGTTTTTCTGTTTTTACTGAAGAATCTGTAAAACTCAAAGTAAATGATATCATAACTAGTGTTTTCATCAAGAATCCAAATCCGATACAATTGCCTCATGTTGATAATATAAGAAAAGAATTGCTTGATGGAGTTGCGCATCCTTCGTCAGGAGTTAGCGGAGTACATACATCTTGGATTATGGAAAGTATCTTGAATAATCTTTAATTATTTTCTGTTTGATAGCGGATAAACTTATTGAACTATATGTACGATTGCAACATTAAATCTTATTAACACAGACGGTCAATTATTGTCTAGTGAGGTTTGGATTACAAACAATATTGGTGATGTTGTCGATTTGTGTAGGAAAAGTAATTCAACAAGATGCGAATTCCACTTTGATAGGTTGTTCGATTGCAGTTAAAATATTTTGGAGTATTTTCATTGGGTATATATGAGTTAATGCTAATTCTATATGATTTTTTCAAATATGTTTTGTACAGCTCAATGATTTAATAAAAGGATTGATTTTCAAAGCTAATAGTTGCTTCTTAAAATCGGAATGATGGCTTATGTATGAATGTTTAATATTGATACCTTGTTAAGGTAAACTTTTTAGATTTAGTATTATCCCAACCCTCTATAAGTTTTTTGGCATAAAGAGTTATAGAAATTGCCAATATAACTTAGCAATTGTAAGTTGTTTTTTTCTAAATCACATGAGGTTATGGGGTCGTAGTGGTCTTAAAATCATAAAATATTACTTCTATTAAAAGTGTCCTATTTGTGTTAAGAAGACACCTTTGTTGTTGCGGTTATAAGGTTTTTTTGAAATTATTTCAAGTTGTAACAGCCGTGTTATAAGTGATTTGGGATGTTGTATTTGAGATTGGTTTAAAAAAAATCAAAAAAAGTATTGTTATAACGTTAAAAAGTTCTAGTTTTGCATCCGCTAAGGAAAAACGCTTGATAGTGTTTTGTATTAGCGAATAGTTCTTTAACATGCTGATGAAATCGAAGATTGAAGGTTTAAAAAAATAAA
>Ga0233426_10000189_pt1 | contig 70878 bp, 72 predicted proteins | sample SI_118_April2016_6_FD_179875 | JGI IMG/M metagenome (GOLD analysis project Ga0233426, IMG submission 179875) | Seawater microbial communities from Saanich Inlet, British Columbia, Canada - SI_118_April2016_10_MG | ecosystem: Environmental > Aquatic > Marine > Inlet | place: Canada: British... | reverse complement strand
ATGCTGTGATTAAAGACCCTAAGGAAATATACCAATGAGCGACGTCTTAACGCAGCTAACCAGAGTATTGGACGCGCGCAAACAGGCGACTGCTGCGGATTCCTATGTGGCCAGCCTGCATGCCAAAGGGCTAAATAAAATTCTTGAGAAAGTCGGTGAAGAATCCGTTGAAACAATTCTTGCGGCACGAGATGCCGAACAGAGCGGCAACAATGAAAAGTTGATCTATGAGACAGCAGATCTTTGGTTTCACAGCCTAGTGATGCTATCTCATTTGGGCGAGAACGCAGATGCGGTGCTTGCCGAACTTGAACGAAGATTTGATCTATCCGGCCTTGAAGAAAAGGCACAACGAACAACTGATGAGGAGAACTAAAATGGGTTTTGGTTGGCAGGAATTATTAATTATATTGGTTATCGTGGCATTGATCTTTGGCACTAAAAAATTGCGTAACATTGGCTCAGATCTGGGTGGCGCAGTAAAGGGGTTTAAAGATAATGTCTCTTCAGATTCTGACAGCAAAGTAGAAGCAGATGAAACCAAAGGGGAATCAGAGAAAAAAGACTCTGCTGACTAAACCATGTTTGATATAGGCTTTTCCGAACTACTGGTTATTGCAATCATCGCCTTGATTGTAATGGGCCCCGAGCGACTGCCTGAAACAGTACGCAGCATAGGCCTGTGGGTTGGCCGCATGAAACAGATGCTTGCCAATGCGCGCCAGGAACTTGAATCTGAAGTGGGTATGGATGAGATCCATCGCCAGTTGCGCAATGAAAAGATAATGCGCCAACTGGAAGACAGCAAGACCGAAGTTGAGGACACCTTGATTCAGGGTAAATCCAAGCTAAAAAAAGCTGCAGCCGATATCAATCAGGCAGTAGATGAGTCTGGCGAAGGCAAGCTATGAGCGAGCAATCAGAAGACTTAACCAAACAACCCTTTATGGCTCATCTGATTGAGTTCCGCGACAGAGCCCTGCGCGCTCTGATCTCTATACTGATTATCTTTGCCGCGCTGTTTTCCTTTAGTCAGGAACTCTACCTCTATATTTCCGAGCCTATCCGGGAGTACCTGCCCGCCAATACCAGCATGATTGCTACAGAGGTCGCCTCGCCTTTTTTGACTCCCTTTAAGCTGACTCTGGTGCTGTCATTGTTTGCAGCCATGCCCTACATCCTCTATCAAGTTTGGGCCTTTGTCGCACCCGGGCTGTATCAGCGCGAGAAAAAGATTGTTGTGCCCCTATTCTTCTCCAGTGTGTTTTTATTTTATGCCGGTATGGCCTTCGCTTATTACATCGTGTTTCCGCTGGTCTTTATGTTCTTTACTAGTATTGCTCCGGAAGGCATTAGTGTTATGCCCGATATTCGCAGCTATCTGGATTTTGTTCTGAAGTTGTTTTTCGCTTTTGGACTTAGTTTTGAAATCCCAATAGCAGTTGTGATCCTGTCCTGGATGGGCGCAGTGGATCCAGATAATTTGGTAAAAAAACGGCCCTATGTTTTTGTGCTCTGCTTTATTCTGGGCATGCTGTTAACACCGCCGGATATTATTTCTCAAACATTGCTGGCCATACCTATGTGGCTATTATTTGAGATTGGCATATTATTTGGCCGTCTGGTCAAGCCTGAAGACTAAGCGGCAGATTTAAACGTCTCACCACTCTGCCACAAGTTGCGCCCTAGCGGAAAAATTTTTCCCGATGTACTTTATCTAGAGCTCGCTGCGTGACACTTCCCCGCCTACATAGAACCAGCGCTGGCCCTGTAGAGTAAATACCGATTTCTCATGCATCTCCACAGGCCGGCTGTTATCGTTGTAGACCGCTTTAAATTCAACCCAACCGCTGTTGCCACTGACACCAGAATCTATGATCTGTAATCCGACCCATTCAGTGTCCGACCTCGACAGATCTTCAATTGAGAGGTCTTTTGCCATAGGCGCAAACCAGGTTTTAAGTAAATAATTGCCATAACCACCCAGGGAATAGGCACTGTATCTGGAGCGCATTAGTTGCTCCGGTGTTACCGCAGACCGAGACCCATTCAGCAGCGGCTCGCAGCATTCCGCAAATCGCTTCTGACTGCCACAAACGCAATCTTTTTTCATTGTTTGAATTACCCCATTTACACTATTCAGGCTGGCCTGTGATACACCGACTGGTTTAAAATCATAACTCATATCCAGTCGAGAGTCAGACCATGCCAAGCGTAGATATTGTTTCTGAAGTTGATACCGCTGAGATACTAAACGCCACAGACAACGCTGAGCGAGAACTGTCGACAAGATTCGACTTTCGTGGCGTTGACGCCAGTATCAGCCTAGCCAATGACATAGTCACCATTAAAACGGAAGCGGACTTCCAATGTCAGCAGTTATTGGATATTTTTCGCGCCCAGTTGATCAAGCGCAAGATTGATCCAAGAGTTATTGAGTGCAACGATGAATCTGTGCATCGCGGCAAAACATTCTCGCTGGAGGTTAGCTTTAAACAGGGTATCAGTGCCGACATATGCAAAAAGATCGTCAAACTGATCAAAGATAAAAAACTCAAGGTTCAGGCCGCAATCCAGGGTGACCAGGTGCGAGTTACCGGAAAGAAGCGCGATGACTTGCAGGCTGTGATGGCAATGGTTCGTGAAGCTGACCTGGGGCAACCTTTTCAGTTTAAAAACTTCCGCGACTGACCATCAGTCAGCGGCGACAAAGACCATAGAGATACTGTTGACACAGTGACGGATGTTTTTGTCGGTAAAACCTTCACCCTCAAACACATGGCCGAGATGGCCACCGCAATTGGCACAGACAATTTCCACTCGCCGACCGTCGGCATCAGGCTCACGGCGCACCGCATTGTCAATCTCATCATCAAAACTCGGCCAGCCGCAATGCGAGGGGAATTTATGTTCCGAGCGGTACAGGGGAGCATCACATTGTTTGCACTGATACAGCCCCTCAGCTTTGTTATCTGTGTACTCACCAACAAAAGGCGCCTCAGTCCCCTTCTGCTGAATAACATATTTTTCTTGCGCGGTTAGTTCGTTATAGCTGTCTGTCATACTGATCAATCCTATAGTTGTACTGCCAACCAGAGCTTATCCATCGCCTGTTTGACTTTAAATAATGAGCGCATAGCCCCTTCCTGCTGGCCAGTTAAACCATAGTCGCCATCGTACAGACGGATAAAATCAAGTCTTGGATGACCCAGCGCGGCATACTCCCAATCAATAATAAACAAACCACGCTCATTGAGGATAATATTTTCCGGCACCATATCATGATGGCAAATTACCGGCTCCCATTCCTCAGTATCAACCTCCAGCGCCGCCGCCTCTATCTGCTCCTTAACCGATAAAGAAACAATGTCACCATTGAGATGAGCAAAGTAATTCTGACAGTATTCGAGATAGTTGCGGGGAATACCATCGGGCATTTTTACCGACTGCACCAGCCGAAGTGCCGCAGAGAGCGATTCCATAATATGGGTATTTTTCAAGCTTTTGCTATTGAGACAATCACCCTCAATAAATTCGCTAACCAGAACCTCAGCATCGATAAAGTAGACTTTAGGAACCAGGCCAGTTGACTGCAAAAGCCCGAGAATTCTCGCCTCACGCTGGCGGTCAATACCCAGTTTTGAACTGACCAGGGAGTTGATTCTGACCACCGCTTGAAAATCACCTGCAGCCACGAGAAAGGTTTTGTTGGTGCGGCCGCCGACCAATTCCCTGACAACCTCAGGCTGATAGTCAAGTTTTGACGTGGTTTGCCATTGCTGCCAGTTAAGCAGGGTTTTCTGCAAAAGCTGTTGGGTTTTGGTTGAGATAGACTTTTCTCCAGGCAAAGTAACCAACGACGGACAGCCCTAAGTATAACCCAAGCATTACCGCAGTTTGATAGAGCTCTCGATCGATAAACATAAATATTGAGACGGAGTTAATCACCATCCAGTACAACCAGTTTTCTAGCACTTTACGTGCCACCATCAAGGTCGTCATGACACTGGCCCAGGTGGTAAATGAGTCCAGATAGGGCAATTTAGCATCTGTGTTGGCATCAAGAAGATAGCCGGATAGCAATGTCCCGGCAAGAATCAGCAACAGTGCAATGACATGCTGCTCAAAGCCCCAGCGGCAGATAGCACGGCCAGCACCGCTGGTCCCACCATGCCGCCATTGGTACCAACCGTACACCGCCATCGCCATATAATAAACATTTAAGGCAGATTCCATATACAGGCTAACATCACCAAATATATACACATAGATAGCGGTACTTAAAAAGGCACAGTACCAACACAGGCTATTCTCTTTCACCGCTAAAAGCAGGTAGGCGATAGCCAAAACTACCGCCACTGTTTCAAGATCAAAAAAACTAAACACGATTTATAGTGCCTCATATCCGGGAATAATTTTGGCTACATAAATCGCCATATCAAATTCCGCATAGCAGGCTGCAATCGTATCCTGAACTGCTCTCATCGCACAGACATAATCACCCTGCACCACTGTACTGGTTGGAAATGTGGTGACCTTGAGATTATCAAATTTATTAATCTTCTCAATAAAGCCATCAATGGGAGGAATAAAATCCTCCCGGTTTGGGTACATGCTGATATCTATTGTTACTTGCATTGTATTTTCCTTGTTAGCAATCGACGGTTAAAAATCATATTTACCGCTTAAGCCGAATACTCTTGGCTCACCGAACTGATAATAGGGCTCTGTGATATATCCATTGCGCGGGTCATTACCAAAGCTACCAAAGCCACGGACAACCACGTCTTCATCAGTCAGGTTGCGTCCCCATAGAGAAAGCTCCCAGTCGCCAGCGTCATAAACCATATTGGCATTGACCAGCTCATAGGCTTGAGTTTCCGTACTATGGCGGGATGACAGGAAGAACTCATCTTTACCCTCAACATCAACTGTGAGTGCCAGATTGTCGCTGAGCTGAACACTTGCGCCGAGAGAGAACTGGTAGGCTGGCGCATGGGCTTGTTCACGACTGTCCAATGTGTCGGAGAGCGGAGTGTCGTACTCAGTCTCCAGCAATCCAACTGAACCAAACAGCGCCAACGTATCTGACGCCAGATAGTTGAATTCCACTTCGATCCCATAGTTACTGCCTTCAGCAGAGTTGCCAAAATAATCGGTGAAACTTACAGCATTGGTGTCTTCTATAGGCTGAACTAAAGATTGCTTAATTTGAATATCGTCCCGCAACTGGTAGAACAATGCCACCTGCGCCTGCAGAGACCCATCCAACCAGAGCCCTTTGATACCGGTTTCAAAATTCCACATTTGCTCAGTATCAAACTCACGGTCTGCGGCTGCCAGATCAGGATCACTATTTACACCGCCGGCTTTATAACCACGAGAAATTAATCCGTACACCATGTAGTCAGCACTGGTTTGATACTGCATTGCAATACGTCCACCCCATAGATCCTCATCCACATCATGAGCTACCAATTGACTGTCCGCATAATCTGCCTTGCGCTGTTCAATGCGCAAACCAGTGATCAGGGTAATTGCAGAGGAAAACTGGCTGTCGAGCTGGCCATAAATAGCCAGATTTCTGGTATTGAAGTCACTGGTGAAATCGCTGCCCGCGAAAGAGTATTGACGCAGGAGCTCTTCACCCTGATCGCGCCAGTAAACACCCAGTACCCAATCAGTGCTGCCGGAAAAAACTTTACCGCCATCCTTGGATACCAACCGCACATCGATACTGGTATTTTTGCTGTCACGAATATAATTATCGACAGATGAGTAGCCGTCAAAAACACAGATAAAATCGACACAGATATCAGAATATGCCCAGTCTTCATCATAACCATATTCAAGGTTATTGTTGGCATAACTCAGGGTACTGGCAAGCTCGAAATTTTGATTGGCTTGCCAACTGCTCTGCAGAGCCACCGCTGTCCCCTCGTGGCGATCATGGCCCGGGTTATCAGATAAGGTGTGGCGAGTATTATCCAGGGAGAAAGCGTCGTAACCATTGTCAGCATCGACATGGAATACTGTCAGCTTGAGGTTAGTATCCACACTGGCCTGCCAATCAAGGATAGAACGTATGCTTAACTCATCAATATTATCCGTATCATCACGATTCAAAAATTCATTTTCAATATAGCCATCGGCACTGTGTTTCTGTACCGCGAATCTATAGCCCAGCTCTTCATTGATTGCACCACCAATTCCAGCACTAATGGTCTGACTGTTGTACTCAGCCAGAGATATCTCAAGACTACCCTCGGTCTGCTTGGATGGCTGAACCGCTTGCAGATTAATAAGCCCCGCCAGGGCATTGGCACCATGGAGCGTTCCCTGAGGACCGCGCAATATTTCCACCTGCTGAATATCCATAGTCGTAGCAGCACCAGCAATGCCTGTGAAATCAATCCCATCTACCAGAATCCCGACAGAGGGATTAATAGGCTCAACAAACTGGCTGCGTTCGCCAATACCGCGGATCTGAATAAAGCGACCCCGGGATGCTCCACTGGAGAAATTAACATTGGGGGCAAGATTGAGCAGTTGCTCTAAATGCCGAGCCTGGCGTTTCGCAATAGTTTGGCTATCAAGCACTGTGATACTGGCAGCCGACTCCAACAATTTGGTATCGCGAAAATCCGCACTGACGACTATCTCATCAATCACATGATCAGCAGTGGCAACAGATGTAAATGAAAAGCTGGCCAGGACACAGAGCGCGGCCTGCAAAGTTTTGGTATTCAAGGTATTCATATAATGAGCCTCAGTAACAGTTAGTTAAGGAGACCCGGAGGCAAAAGACGGAGTGAAGGGCAAAAAACAAGTAGTCCTATCCCTACGCCGGCATAATCCGGATCAGGTTCGAAGGGTACTTCTCAGGTCAACTAGACCGCCCCTTAGGAAACACAGTTATGGTATCACCCGTCTGTTTGCAGGCGCAACAGGTGGAGGGAAATTTACAACGATTTAGACCGTACAGGCAAGCATACGGCTAATTTGACACAGAGGTCGCCCTGACTCTTGCCGCAGGTTGGCAAATACCTGCTCGACCAGTTTTAGATCGCGCTGGGAATTGGCGCTGAATTTTTTCATCAAACCGTGATGAACTAGCGCGTCACAGACATCTGTCGTCAGCAGAAAGGTATCTTTGCCCATGCTACGCAGCATCATAGGTCCAGAGTTGCCACCCAACCTGCACCCCTGCTTCTTTAGTTCTAGCCACAGTGCGGTGATATTATCCTCCGGCCACTGGGCAATAAACTCACCAAAGCTGCCATGGGTTCTCTGCCTGTCTAGCACATAGGCTGCATTGTTGCGCACCGAAACAATCTTGGTAAAGTTGCGCACAATTCTGCGGTCCTGAGCCAACTCCTCAAGTTTTTCATCACTGAAATAAGCTACTGCCATAGGATTAAATTGGACAAATACTTCTTCAAATCCCGGCCATTTATTGTCGATAACCCGCCACACAAAACCGGCGCGGAAAACGCATCTTGCCATCATGGACAGATAGCGATCATCTGTTTGTGCGCTCAGCTGTTCTGATTTTTTTGGTTGTGGCAGATAAGCTTCGAGCTCATCCGCTCCTCCGCGATTGGCTGCGGCCAAATTATAAAGTGCATCGAATGAAGTCAATGGAAAACAGTCCCTTTTAAATTTTTTCTTATATGGATTATAGCGTTTGGACGGAAAATCTAGAATGGCCAGGAAAGTAATAGGCTAAAGTCGCTGGTCTGAGAAATCTCTTGAATAAAATGCACAGCAATGGCAAATAATAATACGCTGAAGATTTTATCCAACCACCAACTGTTGCGCTGGAATTTGCTTAAAGCGCCAGTCTGGGATATCACTATAGCCACCAGAATATACCACAGCGCGTCTACGCCACCAGCAATAAGAGTCAATCCTAGCTTTTCCCAAGGCTCACTATCGACCCGTACAAACTGACTAAATAGAGCAGTAAAAAAAAATAGTATTTTCGGATTTATCAGAGCGATTAAAAAGCCATCCCGCGCTGCAGTCACAAGAGATGCTTTGGCAGCCACCACAATATCAATCTGTTTATCCAATGGCGCAAACAGCAGTTTCACCGCCATCAGCAGAAGAAAAAAGCTACCAAAAATCTGAATTGCGCCAAACAATAAAGGGTTTTTATCTACAGCAACCACCAAACCAAATGCGGTTGCAAAAGCAAATATACTAATACCAACACCATGAGCTAGGGCGGCGCAGACACCTGCCAATCGACCCTGGGATAGAGAGTAGTTGACAATAATAACCAGACTCGGCCCAGGAGACATAGCGCCCAACAAACAGGCGAGAGTGACAGCGCCCCAGTAAACCGAAGTAGAATTGATATCCAAAACCATTTCCATAGGGCTTTTATACAGACCTTAAAACATAACACAAGTTAAATTTTACTGCTTACCAAACCGCGCAAAAGACCGCAGACGATGCTACTCAGGGCAGAAGTCGGGTTCAGACTGGGCTTTGTGGCCTTAAGAACTCTAATACTAAAGTATTAACCCACAATAATTATTTCATCTTTTACTGCAATCATTAAAATAGCGGTAACACCCAAATAAAAACATAAATCACACAGGGATTAGGTTTCTCCTCTATTTTTGGGAAACTTGGAATGGATACCATCACTGATTTTTAATCTTTGTCGAATCGGCAGGGAGCCCAGTTATAGTAAGGATATTGATAATGGAAAGCCATTCAAGTACTGAGCCCGAATCTCGCAGCATTGACAGCAGTTGCTCAGAATATAAGTTAAAAGATGCTTTTAATAATGGTCTTGGAGAATTCACGACTTTTATTGAAGGGTTGCCAGAATCTCAGCGTAAAAAACTGCTGGGGATGTTACAACAAAGCGTTACTTAAGTTCTTTCGACACTTTGTCAAAAAGAGCATTTCTATCCGCTTCATTAAGCGTTGCAATTCGACCAAATAAATCTTCAATTAAATTTATCGAAGATTTTTTGCCTGGTGCATCGTATAGACTCTCTGGCGTGACCTTGAAGAACGCCGCAAGCCGAACAACCGAATCACGACGGGGCTCTCTGGTTACACCACTGAGAATTCGATTGATTGTTGGCTGAGGTACATTTGTCGCACGCGACAGAGCACTCTGAGAAAGGTTTTGATTTCTCATTAGTTTTGCCAACTGCTTGCTAATATCGAGATCTTTCATAGAGTTCATATTATGCTCGTCATTGCTATCCATCTTTGTATTATTTTTAGACCAATTTTGTCCAAAAAGCGACGAAAATTAATCCAAAACCACACAAAATAAACTTTAAAGTGGTACCAGCTGCCGTAACAAATCAGGCCTGTCAGTAATCACACCATCAACGCCCATATCAATCAAGTCCCTCATTATAGTCGTATCGTTGACTGTCCATATATCAACGCGTAGATTCATCTGATGGGCAGCTGCAAGAATTGCCGGCGTTAAAATTTTAATACCAAAATAAGTCAGGGGCAACTGCACTGAACTACCCGCGGGTGAGTACAGATGGCCCAGACCCAAAGCCGACATTGCCACCATAATAATCACCTCGGACTGCCCTAGAGATGTCGGCACCTCAGGACAGGTATCTCTAAAATACTCAAGCACTGACGTATAAAAAGATCCAACTAGCACCTGATCCTGAAGCCCATACTGTTTGATCAACAGGCACAGCTGATCAGCTGGATCAGTTTCCTCAGGCTTCAACTCTATAATGTAATAACTTGAAGGCATTTTTTGAAATATTGATTCCAATGTAGGAACCATTATCCCGCTGGGGGCCACTAATCCCGGGTAGTCGATCTTATGAAACCCCACATCATATTGCTGTATCTGCGCCAGACTCATCTCGGCAATAGCGCCAGTGCCATTGGTTGTGGTGTCTATAATGTCATCATGGCGCACCACCAGATGATTATCAGCGGTTAAATGAATATCCATTTCCAAGATATCAGCCCCGACCGACAAGGCATTAACACCAGCCTCCAGGGTGTTGCCAGGTAGCAGCGCGCGGCCATTGCCATGGGCAATCACATTAAAGGAATCCGACTGGTAGAAAGGCACCGACTTCTGCCGTTCTGCCGCTGGCAATGTCAGCAGATACATATATATCAGCCACAAAGACAAAAATCCCAGCACAGCTATTCGTAAAAAAATCATCGGCGCAGTTTCCTACTCTGATAATAGCAACTAGCGATTATGTCGATTCTCGATAAGATCCTCGACCACAGCAGGGTCTGCCAATGTTGAAGTATCTCCAAGGTTGTCCAGCTCATTGGCCGCAATCTTGCGCAAAATTCGCCGCATAATTTTGCCTGAGCGCGTTTTCGGCAGGCCCGGAGCCCATTGGATAAGATCCGGTTTCGCAATAGGCCCAATCTCCTTGACACAGATGGCGACCAGCTCGGCGCGCAATGCCTCTGTCATTTCAACATTAGCCATAGGCGTCACATAGCAATAAATGCCCTGCCCTTTAATATCATGGGGATAACCCACTACCGCAGCCTCGGCAATACTCTGGTGTAAAACCAGCGCACTCTCCACCTCGGCTGTGCCCATGCGGTGACCCGACACATTGAGCACGTCATCGACACGACCTGTGATCCAGTAATAACCATCTTCATCCCGACGAGCGCCATCGCCAGTAAAATAATACCCGGGATACGCACTAAAGTAGGTGTCGATGCAGCGCTGGTGATCACCATAGACAGAGCGAATCTGGCTGGGCCAGGAAGATTTGATCATTAACAGCCCCTCACCTGCCCCTTTGATTTCCACACCCTCAGGGTCCAGCAAGGCAGGCTCAATACCAAAGAATGGCTGGGTTGCAGAGCCAGGCTTGGTATCTGTAGCTCCGGGCAATGGTGTCAGCATATGGGCACCTGTTTCTGTTTGCCACCAGGTATCTACGATAGGACAACGGGCATCACCCACCACATTGTAATACCAGTCCCAGGCCTCCGGATTAATTGGCTCACCCACTGTGCCCAGCAACTTCAATGAGCTGCGCGAGGTCTTCTCAACCGCTTCATTGCCTGCAGACATCAGTGCGCGAATCGCAGTAGGTGCAGTATAGAACTGATTGACGCTGTGCTTATCAATCACCTGCCAAAAACGCGACGCATCAGGATAAGTGGGCACCCCTTCAAACATTAGTGAGATTCCGCCGTTACACAGAGGCCCATAAAGGATATAGCTATGACCAGTAATCCATCCCACATCAGCGGTGCACCAGTAAATATCACCCTCTTTGTAATCGAAGGTATATTTGTGAGTCATGGCCGCCATCAACAGGTAACCACCTGTTGTATGTAAAACGCCCTTAGGCTTGCCAGTAGAGCCTGAGGTGTAGAGGATAAATAGCGGGTCTTCACTGTCCATCATCTCAGCAGCGCAGTCTGGCAATACATTCTCAATAGCCTGCTGATACCAGATATCTCGCCCTTCAACCCAATTGACTGTCCCTGAGGTGCGCTCAACCACCAAACAGCTATGCACGTTGGGACAGCCCTGCAGCGCTTGGTCTACATTAGCTTTCAGCGGAACAGCCTTGCCCCCGCGAACGCCTTCGTCGGCAGTAATTACCACCTGACAATCGGAATCGAGAATACGATCTTTAAGCGCATCGGGAGAGAAACCACCGAACACCACTGAATGCACTGCTCCAATGCGCGCACAAGCCAGCATTGCATAGGCAGCCTCTGGAATCATCGGCATATAGATACAGACCCGATCGCCCTTTACAACACCCCGATCTCGCAACAGATTGCCCAATCTTGAAACATTGTCGTGGAGTTCAGCATAGGTGACGGTCTTATCATCTGTGGGCTCATCGCCCTCCCAGATCAATGCAGTCTGATCGGCGCGGTGCTCTAAATGACGATCAATACAATTGACGGCAACATTGAGTTTGCCACCAGCAAACCAGGTTGCCTGTCCAGTGGGGAAATCATAGCTGGATATAGCCGTCCAGGGGCTGTCCCATGTCAGAAACTCGCTGGCCTGCTGAGCCCAGAACTGATCGGGCTGATCAATGGATTGGCGGTACATATCCTGATATTTTTCTTTATTAATCCAGGCAGTTTTCTGCCAATGCTCAGGAACTGGGAATAGGGGCGATTCAGACATAGCAATGACCTTAATTAGGCAAAATAATTTATATATCGTGCTCTTTTGACGGTCTCAGAGTCTAGCGGATTTACAACAGAGGGCTCAAGGGAATATTTTGATGCCAAATAACAAAAAAACCATCAATTTTCATTTCTATAACGGGTTGGCTTAAGACTGTTTTTGATTTTCTCGAGATGGGGAAGGAAGTCTGGTCCCCGGCGCAATGTCACACCAGTGGCCAGCACATCAAGGATGACCAAATGCACAATGCGCGAGGCCATTGGCATATATTCATCGGTATTCTCAGGCACATCAACATCCAGAGTTACTGTACACATATCTGCAAGTGGCGAGTCTACTGCAGTAAGGCCAATTACCGTAGAACCATTGCCGCGGGCAATTTCAGCTACTTCCACCACCTCTTTGGTGCGGCCGGTATGGGAGATCACAAAAAACACATCGCCCGTACCACCAGTAGATGCGAGCATCCGCTGCATCAACACATCATCATGGCTGGACACAGGCAGGTTAAAGCGGAAGAACTTGTTCTCTGCATCGCGGGCAACAGAGCCCGAAGCGCCTAATCCAAAAAAGTAAATTCTCTTGGCTTGTATAAGCTTGTCGACAACCTGATTAACCCGTGCATGACTGATTTTATCCCGCACCATAGCAAGGGTATTGATCGTGCTATCAATAATTTTCGGAGTGTAGCTAGTCACATCATCATCGGGATCCACATTGCGATTTACAAAGCGAATACCACTGGCGAGGGACTTGGCCAGCTTAAGCTTAAAATCAGGAAACCCTGCCGCATTAAAGCGTTTACAGAAGCGGTTAACGCTGGGCTCACTGACCTGGGCTTTTTTTGCCAATGTGGCAATACTGGACTGGGTCGCAGCATCGGGATCCGAGAGAATCACCTGAGCCACTTTAGTCTCAGATTTATTCAAGCTCGGCAACGCATCGGTAATCACATTGATCAGATTTTGGCTGTGCATCAACTACATACCCTCTTTATGAAACTAACTTACGTAATTCTGAACAAATTGTAGATCATTCTGCAGTTTTCGGGGCAAAAAATACCCAAAAAGTGCAATTTTGTAAAAACATTTCATCAGCCTGTCATAAAGTACCGAAACATCAACTAATTATGTAATTTTACGTAATATAAACCTATTATCTTTGCTTAAAAACCGTATTAAACATATAATTTACGTAAGTTTACTACATATATAAGGGCGAAAGCTTATGTACAAGATAGCGATAAATGGCTTTGGCCGCATCGGGCGCAATATAGTACGAGCACTTTACGAGCGACCCGACCTACAAGATAAAATTCAGATAGTTGCCATCAACGATTTAGGCGATGTCAACATCAGCGCTCACCTGCTGCAGTTCGACACAGTTCATGGCCGCTTCAACCAGCAAGTGGAAGTGGGTGATAACTCATTGACTATCAATGGCGACAAGATTCAATGGTTCTGCGAGCGCGACCCGGCCAATATCCCCTGGGGTGACCTGGGTGTCGATTTGGTTTGCGAATGTACTGGCGTATTTACCAGCCGCGACAAAGCAGCATTGCACATTGCTGGCGGCGCCAAAAAAGTGTTGATCTCAGCGCCCGGATCCAATGTCGATGCCACAGTGGTTTACGGTATCAACGACAATATCCTGACCCAGGGTCACCAGATTGTTTCCAATGCCTCTTGCACAACCAACTGCCTTGCGCCACTGGTTAAACCCCTGCACGAAGCCATGGGCATACTGTCCGGTTATATGACAACAGTTCACGCCTACACCAACGATCAACAGCTCAGCGACGTTTACCATTCCGATGTCTATCGCGCGCGCTCGGCGACCCAATCAATGATCCCAACCAAAACTGGCGCTGCCGCAGCCATTGCTGATGTGCTGCCGGAACTGGCAGGCAAGCTCGACGGCCTGGCCGTGCGAGTACCTACTATTAACGTATCACTGGTTGACCTGACCTTTAATGCCGGTCGCGAAACAACAGCGGAAGAAGTTAACCAGATTCTCAAACAGGCAGCAGAAACTGATCTCAGCGAAGTACTGAGCTACTGTGACCAGCCACTGGTGTCCGCCGACTACAACCATATCCCCTACTCCAGCAACTTTGACTCTCTGCAGACCAGAGTTAATGGATCATTAGTTAAAGTCATGGCCTGGTACGACAACGAATGGGGCTTCTCAAATCGCATGCTCGACAACAGTGTCGCTCTGTTGTCAGCGGAGTCCTAGCCGCATGCCAAGAAGAACCAAAATTCTTGCTACCTTGGGGCCTGGCAGCAGCCACGACGAAGGCATAAGAGAGCTTATTGTCGCCGGTGTTAATGTATTTCGACTGAATTTTTCCCACGGTAGTGCCGAAGAGCATACGCAGCGCGCGCAAACCATTCGCAGCATCAGTCAGGCACTCAAAACCCCTGTGGGTATTCTGTGCGACATGCAGGGACCAAAGATTCGTATTGGCAGCTTTACCGATGATAAAAAAGTCGATCTCGTCGAAGGGGGCTCATTTACCCTGGACAGCGAGATGGACCCGGAAATGGGCGATGAAAATGCCGTGTTTATCGCGGCAGAGCTTCTCGAAGATATTGAGCAGAACGATACACTGCTTCTTGATGATGGACGTCTGACCCTGCAAGTTAGAGCTAAAACAGCCCATGCTGTTAACTGTGTTGTTATTCAAGGCGGCATCCTCTCAAGCAAAAAAGGGGTGAATAAATTTGGTGGCGGTCTATCCGCCAAAGCCCTGACGGAAAAAGATAAAGCTGATATTAAAACTGCAGCTGCGCTTAATACAGACTATCTGGCCATTTCATTTGTGCAGTCCAGTGAGGATGTGGAAGAAACCCGACAGCTTCTCACCGCAGCCGGCAGCAGTGCCCATATTATCGCTAAAGTCGAACGGGCCGAGGCTATTACACCAGAGTTTTTACCCGGCATTATTGAAAGTGCCGATGGCGTTATGGTTGCCCGCGGTGATTTAGGTGTTGAAATTGGCGACGCCAATCTGGTCGCAGTGCAAAAGCAATTGATTGAAGCCGCCAGCGCAGCTAACAAAGTTGTTATCACTGCGACTCAGATGATGGAGTCAATGATCAGCGCGCCGACCCCGACCCGCGCCGAAGTATTCGATGTGGCCAACGCAGTACTTGATGGCACAGATGCAGTAATGCTGTCTGCAGAAACCGCTGTGGGCAAATACCCGGTAGAAACGGTAAAAGCTATGGCACGGGTTATTGAAGGCGCAGAAAAACACCCATTGGCTCAGCGCTCCAAGCACAGACTGGATGAAACTTTCCAGCGCATCGATGAATCACTGGCTCTTTCTGCAATGTATGTAGCCAACCATCTGCAAGGCGTGAAGGCAGTTATCTGCATGACTGAGACTGGTTTTACACCATTGCTGATGTCACGTATCACCTCGTCGCTGCCTATTTACGCCATGGCGGAAAAGCTCGGCACCTGCGAAATTACTGCACTTTATAAAGGTGTGGTGCCGGTACCTTTCGACACCTCACAGCTAGATCCCTCAGAAGTGAACCATCTCGCCGTAGAGAAATTACGCGAATATGGCGCAGTAACCCATGGCGATCTGGTACTGATCACCAAGGGAGACTTCGTCAATGTGCACGGCGGCACCAATACTTTAAAAATTGTTCGAGTGGGCGACGTTATTCGCTAGCTTGAAAAACCGTCTCTTCCCAGGCCATGGATGGCCGACTTAGAAATAACCCAGCATTTCTTACTTAGCCCAGTAGATAGATAGCGGCGCAGCCTGCTGATTCAAAACCGCTCGAATCGGCAATTCAGCAATATCCTCACCAGCTTGAGCGGCCTGCAAAACCGCCTGCTTACTAGCACCACTAATATGAATAATTACCTGCTTGCTATCGAGCAGGCGTGGCAATGTCATACTGATACGCTGATGGGGCGCTTCTGTGGGTGTTACTGCAATAGCGGTGCGTCCAGAGCTCATATCCAGCCCCAATGCCAGGGCCTCGGCGCCGGGAAATAAAGAAGCCGTATGACCATCATCACCCATACCCAAAATCACCACGGTAAACTGTCCAGCAGAGGCCAGCGCTTGCTCAAGATCGGACTCGCCATTTGCAGCATCTGCAGCTGAGTTCTTTAATGCAATAAAGTTAGCCCGGTGAGCTTCATTGATCAGCAGGTTCTCGCGCACCAGCTTCTCATTGCTGTCCTTATGCTGATTATCAACCCAGCGTTCGTCGGCAAGAGTAATGGTCACGGCACTCCAATCAAGCTGCTGTTGAGACAGCAAGTGAAAAAACCCCACAGGAGTCCGGCCACCGGAGACCACCAGAGACCCTGTGCCTGAAGACTCTATATCAGCAGCCAACATGGCAACCACTTTTTCTGCCAGGGCAATATCCAGCGCCGACGTGTTTTCAAATTCGAGCATTTCCATGCTTAGTCCTCATGCCAACTGCGATTGTCACTCTCAATCAGGATCTCGGCCTTCGAAGGCCCCCAGGATCCAGCGCTATAGGATTTAGTACCCATTTTCTTATCGGACCAGGCCTCCAATAATGTGTCGCACCAGCGCCAGGATGCTTCAATCTCATCGCGGCTGACAAATAGCCATTGATCGCCTTTAATAACTTCGAGCAGCAGTCGCTCATAGGCATCAGCAATTCTTGAGTCACCAGCAGAATCAAAGAAATCCAGATTCAGGGTGCGCTTTTCAACACCCATGCGCTCTTTAAGGCTCTGCTTTTTGGACACCATCTCTAGCTGAATACCTTCATTGGGCTGCAGATTTATAATCAATCGATTATTGGCTTCATTATTGGTCTCAGGGAACAGGGAATGAGGATTATCTTTGTAAGTAATCACCACCTGGGTCACCTTGTCTTTCATGCGCTTTCCTGTGCGCAGATAGAATGGCACACCAGTCCAACGCCAGTTATCCACATGAACCTTCAGTGCCACATAGGTTTCATTATTGCTGCTGTCACCAGAGCAACCCTCTTCTTCCATGTAGCCAACCACAGGCTCGCCAGCAACCCAGCCGGCAGCGTACTGACCGCGCACAGCCTGATCGAGCACATTGTCGCGATCGATGGGACTGAGGGCTCTGAGCAGTTTGACTTTTTCGGCGCGAATTTCATCCGCCTCTAGGGAGTTTGGCGGTTCCATGGCAACCATGCACAGCAGTTGCAGCAAGTGATTCTGAACCATGTCGCGCAGCTGTCCCACTTTATCGTAATAGGACCAGCGACCCTCAATACCTACAGTTTCCGCGGCAGTTATCTGCACATGATCAATACAGCTATTATCCCACTGGGAGTTAATCATGCGGTTGGCAAAACGCAGGGCCAACAGATTCTGTACTGTCTCTTTACCCAGATAATGGTCAATGCGATAGATATTGCGTTCAGGAAAGTAACGGCCAACAGTATCGTTTACTTCCTGAGAGCTTTCCAGATCATGGCCAATAGGTTTCTCGAGAACAATACGTGAAGTCTTACCCACACAGCCTGCCTCATCGAGGTGCTTGCAGATAGAGCCAAAAATACTTGGCGGCGTGGCCATATAATAGACCATGGTACGCTTATCAATCGACCACTCTTTAAGCGCGGCAAATTGTTTTTTCTGAGAAAAATCAATGCGAATATACTGCAGTCGATGGCTAAACCTTTTCCACAGGGTTTCATCCCATTCTGACTCACCAATAGCAGCCTCTAATATCAAGCGGGTCTGCTCAATAAAGATAACACTGTCAATATCCTCCCGTGCCACACCGGCAATTCGCACACTGTCAGCCAGCAGACCGGCTTTATCTAAATGATAAAGTGCGGGAAATAGCTTGCGCTTGGACAGGTCGCCGCGGGCGCCAAAAATAACCAGATCAATATTGCTGCTCATTGTAAACCTCAGTAGTTTTGTACCATGTACAAACTTTCTATTCCAAACTAAAACCGCTTAAAGACTAGCCCGCAAGCTCAACTGCTTCTCGCGCCAGTGTCTCAATTTCAGACCAGGCTTGCTGGCGAATCAAATTTGTCTGCGCAATCCAGGACCCGCCAACACATAATACATTTGGTAGGGCCAAATATTCCACGACGTTATGTAAGCCAATGCCCCCAGTTGGACAGAACCTTACATCACCAAAGGGGCCGGCAAATGCTTTTAATACAGAGGTACCGCCAGCAGCTTCCGCCGGGAAGAATTTAAAATCCCGATGGCCGTATTCCATACCGCGCATCAACTCACTGACCGAAGCAACACCAGGTAAAAATGGCACTGAAGATTGCGCCCCGGCTTCCAGTAATTTATCTGTCGCGCCAGGGGAAATCATAAACTGACAGCCCAGATCTTCAGATAGCTTTATCTGTTGTTCATTGCATACAGTGCCAGTGCCTACGATGGCATCAGGTACATGTTTTACAATTTCACGAATGCCTTCAACGGCGGCCTCGGTTCTCAGGGTCACTTCCAATACCTTAAGCCCCCCGGCAACCAATGCCTGTGCCAGTGGAACTGCATCTTCCACTCGGTCTAATGTAATGACTGGAATCACAGAATGACCAGCTAAAATATTTCTCACTTACAACTCCTTAGATTTGCTGTAGCTTCTTCGCCGCACCCAAAAGGCCGAGATTGCTGCGTACAACTATAAAAACTGGTATTGGCTGCAAGTAGCTAACAAAGCGACCTTTGTCTTCAAACTTGCTGCGGAAACCACTATTGATAAAAAACTCCTGGAAGCGGGGAATAACACCACCCGCAATATAAATACCGCCCTTGGCACCAAAGGTAAGAGCCAGATTGCCAGCGGCAGAGCCCATGCCTTCACAAAACATATTTAGCGTCTGCAGAGCCTTGCTATCCGACTTATCCAGAGCAGCAGCTACCACTTCAGCCGGGGTTTCAAATTCAACCTCAACAGCTTCAATAGAGCACAGAGCAATATAAATATTAAGAATACCTTTGCCTGATAACAGGCGCTCCAAAGACACTCGGCCATAGCGCTCGCGCAGCGAGTTGACCACCTTGCTCTGCATATCATCAATTGGCGGGTAGTCTGCATGACCACCTTCGGTATCAATCACATCATAGCTATCGACCCGCGGAACCAACCCGGCAACACCCAGACCAGTCCCTGCACCAAGAATACCAATCGGCTTGGTACTGACCGCATCACCGCCACCCACTTTAACCAGGTCACTGTCATCCAGTTCGGTAATACCATGGGCCACAGCTTCAAAATCATTAATCACCGATAGATTTTCACAGCCGAGCAACTGCTTGAGGTGGGTCTTGGTAAACTGCCAGTGACTATTGGTAAAAGATATCTCTTCATCGTCTGCGGGGCAGGCCACCGCAAAACAAACATTAGCTGGCGCATTATCCCAGCCCGTGGCTGTGGCAATCTCAGCCAGCAGGCCATCAATCAGATCGGCAAACTGCGGATACTCTTCAACGGAATGATGAAACTCAAACTCACTTTCCAGACTGCCATCATCCAACAGCGCAGAAAACCTCGCATTGGTACCACCAATATCAGCGACCAGATTCCAATTTGCAGACATAGCTTATTCCCCACCAAACAGGTAGGAAGCACCCTGCTCTGCACTGCTGATATTGGCGCGGTTCATGGTAAATAATTCTCGACCACAGCCGCGCTGGCCAGCATTGGGCTGGGGCGCGTCATCGCGGGCCTCGAACTCTGCAACATCGCCAACAAACAACAGCTCACCGGTCATACCATCGACGCGCAACATATCACCATCTTGCACCTTGGCCAGCAGACCACCGCAAGCGGCCTCTGGTACCAGATGAATAGCAGCTGGAACCTTGCCTGAAGCACCAGACATACGGCCATCGGTGACCAGCGCCACCTTGAACCCCTTGTCCTGCAATGTGCCCAGAAACGGCATTAGTTTGTGCAGCTCCGGCATGCCCAGTGCTTTGGGGCCCTGGTAACGCACAACCACCACGCAGTCTCTATCCAGAGAGCCTGATTTAAACAATGGCTCCAGATCGTCCTGTGCATCGATCACTACGGCTGGTGCTTCAACCACTTGATTTTCCGGTGCCACCGCAGAGATTTTCATCACACCGCGACCCAGATTACCCCTCATCAGCCGCAGACCGCCCTCGGCAGAAAATGGCTTATCAACTGTGGTTAAAACCTCAGTATCCAGAGGCGTCTGGGGAGACTCACTCCACACAATCTTGTTGTCAGCATCCAGTTTTGGTTCCTGGGTAAAGTCAGAAAAGTCCGTGCCCCAAGAGGTTTTAGCATCGCCGTGCATAAAGCCGGCATCCAGCAACTGACGGAACATACAGCTGGTACCACCAGCCGCATGGAAATGATTTACATCCGCCTGACCATTAGGGTAGACCCGGGCCAGCAGGGGAACCGCAGCACTTAAGTCAGAAATATCGTCCCAGTTAAGGACAATCCCCGCAGAGCGGGCCATGGCCACAAGATGCATTGTATGATTGGTCGAGCCTCCGGAAGCCAACAGAGCCACGGTGCCGTTAACGACAGCACGGGCATCAACAACCTCACCCACCGGGCGGTAATCATTACCCAGCGCAGTAATGCGCGCTAGCTGGTAAGCAGCTTCCGAGGTTAATTTGTCACGCAGGGGGTTTTCCGGGTTAACAAATGAACTGCCGGGCATTTGCAGACCCATGGCTTCCAGAACCATCTGATTGCTGTTAGCCGTGCCGTAAAAAGTACAGGTACCGGCACTGTGATAGGAATCCGACTCCGCCTGCAATAATTCATCGCGGCCAATCTGACCCTGGGCATAGAGCTGGCGGATACGCTGCTTTTCTTTGTTGGGCAGGCCAGTCTCCATAGGTCCGGCGGGCACAAACAGCGCTGGCAGATAACCAAAGCTCAGCACCCCCATCACCAAACCGGGAACAATTTTGTCGCAGATACCCAGAGCCAATACACCGTCAAACATCTGGTGAGACAGCGATAGCGCCGTGCACTGGGCGATCAAGTCGCGGCTTAACAGGCTCAATTCCATACCGTCCTGCCCCTGGGTCACACCATCACACATCGCGGGAACACCGCCGGCAACCTGAGCCGTGCAGCCAATTTCACGCATGGCCTGCTTGAGCTTGTCCGGGTAAGTGGCGTAGGGCTGATGGGCCGAGAGCATGTCGTTGTAGGCAGTGACAATTGCCATATTGCCCGCTTCCATCATGCGCAGACTGTTTTTGTCCTCTTCACCGCAGGCGGCAAAGCCGTGGGCAAGGTTGCCACAGCTTAATTTACCCCTTTCCGGGCGATTGTTGTGGTCCTCAGCGATCTGTCGTAAATAATCGTCACGCAATGTAGCGCTGCGCTCTATAATGCGCTGCGTTACCGCGGCAACTTGGGGATTAATCTTGCCCATAATGGCTCCAAAACAATAGTTGCGCAATTGTAACAAAATTACATAAATTGACCATAAATAATGCAACTTATGATTAAATATCGTAATTTAATTACATTTAGTTTTAATGATAGGTACTAAGCAATACAATCAAGTTTACGCCTTAAACAACCAGTCTTATACAGGAAATGAGCTACAGATGAACGATACATCCTACTCACCCACATCCACTCCGGCCTGGTCAAACCTGCAACAAGCAGCCAACAGTGCCGCCGAGCTCAATATTGCCGAACTACTTACGGCCAATCCACAGCGAGCTGAGCAATATTCAACAAGCAGTGGTGAGTTATATCTGGATTTTTCCAAAAATCTGTTGAGTGATTCTATTTGGACAGAACTGCTGGCTCTGGCCGAGCAGTCACAGCTGCAATCACATCGCGCCGCCATGTTTGCTGGCGATCCTATTAACAGCACCGAGAACCGCGCAGTGCTCCATGCCGCGCTGCGCGCCGAGTCACAGGACGCAGGCACTGATTTGGAGCTAGCGCGAATAGCTCAGGTTAAAGGCCAATTGGAGGCAGTCAGGCAAACCAGCGACAAGATTCGTCGCGGCGATTGGCTCGGCAGCACAGGCAAAGGGATTAAAAATCTGGTTAATATTGGTATTGGCGGCTCCGATCTGGGCCCCAAGCTGGCCTGCGCTGCGCTGGAGGAATTTGCCCACCCGGATATCAATGTCTACTTTATTTCCAATGTCGATGGTGCAGAGATTTTAACACTGCTTAAAAAACTCGACCCGGAAACCACTCTAGTCGCCCTGGCCAGCAAGACCTTCACCACTCAGGAAACCCTGTTAAATGCTCAGACCGCCATTGAATGGTTTCAGCAGACTCTGGGTCTAGAAAATGCCCAGAGCAGCAGCCACTTTGTCGGCCTGACCGCCAACCCAGCCAATGCCATTGCCTATGGCATACCTGAAGATCAAATTCTTGAATTTGCTGAATGGGTCGGTGGCCGCTATTCACTCTGGTCGAGCATCGGACTCTCTATTGCCATCAGCATTGGTTTTGAACAGTTTGAGCAAATGCTGGCCGGTGCCCGGGAAATGGACCTGCACTTTCAAAATGCCCCGCTGGACAGGAATATGCCGGTGATCATGGCCCTGCTGGGAATCTGGTACAGCAATTTCCTCAAAGCCGAGTCCACTGCAGTAATTCCCTATTGTGAACGCCTGCTACTGCTACCCTCATACCTGCAACAACTGGATATGGAGAGTAACGGCAAAGCAACAACATTAAATGGCGAGCCAGTAGATTACGACACAGGCGCCATTCTCTGGGGCCAGACTGGCACCAATGGTCAGCATGCCTTTTTCCAGCTGCTGCATCAGGGCACCAGAACAGTGCCCATCGACTTTATTGCCGCCGCTAAAGACAATCTCAGCAATGACAATCACCACCGGGTGCTGCTGGGCAATATGCTCGCTCAGTCCTCTGCACTAATGACCGGGCAGGCGGCACCAGAGGGGCAGCAATACAGATATTATCCGGGCAACAAGCCCTCCAATACCTTGATACTCAATCGCCTGTCGCCGAAAAACTTCGGCGCATTGATTGCTCTCTACGAGCACAAGGTATTTGTGCAGGGCAGTATCTGGAACATTAATTCGTTCGATCAATGGGGTGTGGAGTTAGGCAAGAAAATGGCCAATGAGCTATTGGGAGACAATGCAGAAACTGCGGAGTTTGACCCGTCCACCAAAGCACTCTTTAGGCATATTGCCAAGAGCAACTAAAGGCGCAATTCCCTGGGCAGGGAGAAGCTGATATTTTCCACCACACCGTCCAGCTCCTGTGGGGCGGTGGCACCCAGCTCGACCAGCCGGCTAATCACATCTTTTACCAATACCTCTGGTGCTGAAGCACCAGCGGTGACGCCGATGGCGCCGGCACTGTGCAACCAGTCTGACTGGATATCCTGGGGCCCGTCGATCAGATAGGCCTGACAGCCACAGCGCTCAGCCAGCTCGCGCAGGCGATTGGAATTTGAGCTTGCCACAGAGCCTACCACCAGCACCAAATCAGTCTCTATGGCCAACTGCTTCACCGCATCCTGACGATTCTGGGTGGCATAACAAATATCATCTTTGCGAGGCCCCCTAATAAGAGGGAATTTCAGTCTCAGGGCATCAATAACCACCGCAGTGTCATCCATGGACAGAGTCGTCTGAGTAACAAAAGCCAGCTTGGACGGATCATTGACCTCCAGAGCTAAAACATCCTGCTCATTCTCAACCAAATAGATCACGCCGCCCGTCGAGAGGTCATACTGACCCATGGTGCCCTCAACCTCAGGATGTCCCTGATGGCCAATCAGCACACATTCCATGCCCTCTTGAGCATACTTGGTCACCTCGATATGAACCTTAGTTACCAGGGGACAGGTGGCGTCAAAGACTTTAAGGTTGCGCCGGGCTGCCTCATCCTGCACCGCCTGAGAAACCCCGTGAGCACTAAAAATCACAATCACATCATCGGGAATTTCGTCCAGCTCATCGACAAACACGGCACCGCGATTGCGCAAACCATCCACCACAAATTTATTGTGCACAACCTCGTGGCGCACATAGACAGGCGCACCAAACACATCCAGCGCACGGTCGACAATATCAATAGCCCGGTCTACACCGGCACAGAAACCCCGCGGGTTCGCCAGTTTAATATCCATCAATGCACTCGCTGGGGTGAGACGCTGATAATTTTCACCCGAAAAGTAATCACCTGACCGGCAAGGGGATGATTAAAATCAATCATCACCTCATCATCACCCACTTCAATAATAACTCCGGGCAACTCGCCATCCCCATTTTGAAATGAATACATAGCCCCGAGCTCCAGCTCATCCTGCTCAAAGTTGCCGCGCTCAACCCCCTGCACATTCTGTGGGTTGTGTTGGCCAAAAGCATTCTCCGGCGCAATAGAAAACTCGCGCTCATCGCCATCGACCAAACCAATCAGCGGCTCTTCAAAGCCAGGCAACAGGTTGCCATCGCCAACCACAAATGTAGCTGGCTGAGTATCAAAATTGGAATCCACCACATGGCCATCTTCGAGGGCCAGTGAAAAATGCAATGTCACGCTAGTTCCGGTATCAATTGAGAGAGGCATAATCAGGGTTACTCTTTGCTTTCTGCATCAGGGCCGTTAATCAGGGTATCGAATATGAGTATGGCAGCTCCCACAGAAATACCGGCATCAGCAACATTAAATGCAGGGAAATGTTTGCCAGACCAGTGAAAATCTAAAAAATCCACCACATAGCCGAGGGTTAGGCGGTCATAGAGGTTACCAAGCGCCCCTCCCAGAATAAGTGCCAATGCTAACCCTTCCAGCTTACGCTGCACCGGCAGGCGTGCGATCCATACAATAATCACTCCACTGATCACAGTAGCCAGCAGGCTAAAGCCCCAGCGCTGCCAGCCACCGGCATCACTCAAGAAACTAAAGGCCGCGCCATAATTGTGGGCGCGCACTAGATTAAAGAAACTACTAAAAAACTCGGTGTCACCATAGGCATAACGCTCAACAATCCACAGCTTGGACCATTGATCCAGCAACAGAACTGCCGCTGCAATAGCAAACCAGACCAGAGTCTGCCCACGCAGTCTAAGCATAGTGGCGGGCCTCACCAGCACCACTGATATTGCTGACACAGCGGCCACAAACCTGCGGATGCTGCTCGTCGCTGCCCACATCGCCAATAAAGTGCCAACAGCGCACACATTTCTCCGCGCTGGAGCGCTGTAGAGAAACCTTTAGCCCTTCCATCAATGAATCTTCAGCGCCATTGGCCTGATTGAGACTACCCAGCGTTGCTTTGGAGGTAATGGTGACAAAGCGCAACTCATCACCCAGCTTGGCCAGAGACTCGCGCAGACTGCCATCAGCGTAGACTTGAATATCCGCTTCCAGAGAGCCTTTAACATTGCCCTGATTACGCTGATCTTCAATCACCTTGTTGATCGCTTCTTTGGCCTGCAGAATAACCGCCCAATCCTGCTTACTGATGACTTCATCATCAGTTAAACGCTTGAGGGGATACCATTGGGCGACAAACACCGAACTGCCGCGATCCCCGGGCATAAAGCCCCAGATCTCGTCGGCGGTAAAACTCAAAATAGGTGCAACCCAACGCACAAAGGCCTCGGCAATCTGGTGCAATGCTGTCTGAGCCGAGCGCCTTGGCAGGCTGTCTTCAGCACAGGTGTAGATACGGTCCTTGATAATATCCAGATAAAAGCCACCCATGTCGCGGACACAGAAATTGTGTAACTTCTGGTAAATCTGGTGGAACTGGAAGTTATTATAGTCCTCGATAATATCGTCCTGAAGCTGCGCTGCACAGTCAATCGCCCAGCGGTCTAGAGCCAGTAAATCGCCATGATCAACTGCATGTTGCGAGGGATCAAAACCATCGATATTGGAAAGGAAGTAGCGGGCGGTATTGCGAATCCTGCGATAGGACTCACCGGCGCGCTTGAGAATTTCATCCGATACAGTCATCTCGGCACTAAAATCTGCACTGGCAATCCACAGACGCAAAACATCAGCACCCAGCTCATTGATTACCTTCTGTGGCGGAATCACATTGCCGATAGACTTGGACATCTTACGGCCATTCTCATCAACGGTAAATCCATGGGTCAGTACTGCCTTGTAAGGGGCGGTGCCATTGATAGCGATGGCTGTCTTCAGGGATGACTGGAACCAGCCACGATGCTGATCAGAACCCTCGAGATACAGATCGGCCGGATATTGCAGCTCTTCACGAGCGCCAATCACAGAGGCATGGGTCACACCGGAGTCAAACCACACATCCAATGTATCAGTGACTTTTTGATAGTTCTCGGCATCGGCGCCAAGCAATTCAGCTGGGTCAACATCATACCAGGCATCAATGCCAGCATCTTCCACCCGCAGCGCAACCTTTTCGATTAGCGCAGGCGTATCCGGATGAATCTCACCGGTCTGACGATGGACAAACAATGCAATAGGTACACCCCAGGTACGCTGACGAGAAACACACCAATCCGGGCTGCCATCCAGCATACCTTCAATGCGCGCCTCACCCCATTCCGGATGCCAGGCCACATCTTTAACCGCCGCTTTGGCCTTTTCCAGCAGGCCATTTTTATCCATAGAGATAAACCACTGGGGTGTGGCGCGATAAATTAATGGCGTCTTGGTGCGCCAGCAATGGGCATAGCTATGGGTAATTTTGCCGCAGGCCATCAACCTGCCCTGCTCCCGCAGCACCTCAATAATATGATCCTCAACCTTGTACACATGCTCACCGGCAAACAGCTCCACATCATCGCGGAACAGGCCGTTATCCATCACATAGTTAAGGGTGCCAATGCCGTAGCCTTTGGCCACTGTAAAGTCGTCCATGCCGTGGTCTGGTGCTGTATGCACGCAGCCAGTACCAGCATCAGTGGTGACATGATCACCCAGCAACACAGGAATATCGCGCCTGTAGAAAGGGTGGTCAGCAACCAGATTTTCCAGTGCCGCACCCTGACAGCTAGCCAGCACCTGGTAATCTTCAATCTCCAGGCGCTCCATCACAGATTCAAGCAGTGACTGAGCAAAGATCAAACGTACAGGCCCTGCCTCAGTAGCACATTGCACCAAACTGTATTCCAGATCTGCGCCCATGGAGATAGCCTGACTGCTTGGGATAGTCCAGGGCGTTGTGGTCCAGATAAGAACATTGACTGTCCCTTCGCCGGGAAGACCTGTAAATGCTGCGGTGACTTTGTTGAGCTGAGCAGCTTCTGTTACCGGATAGGCAACATCAATGGAGAATGAGGTTTTATCCTGATACTCCACTTCCGCTTCCGCCAGAGCAGAGCCACCGACCACACTCCAGTAAACTGGCTTGTAGCCTTTAACCAAATGGCCATTCTCGGCAATCTTGCCCAGAGCGCGAATAATATCCGCCTCAACACCAAAGTTCATAGTCAGATAAGGCCGCTCCCAATCACCCAGGATACCAATGCGAACAAAATCCTTGCACTGGCCTTCCACCTGCCGCATAGCGTAGTCGCGGCACTTCTGGCGGAAAGTTGAATAATCAACCTTGACCCCTGCCTTGCCCACTTTCTTTTCCACATTGTGTTCAATGGGCAGACCATGACAGTCCCATCCGGGAATATAGGGCGCATCAAAACCACTGATCGTGCGCGACTTAATGACAATATCTTTTAATGTTTTATTGACCGCATGACCCAGATGAATATCACCATTGGCATAGGGAGGGCCATCATGAAGAATATATTTTTCACATCCGGCGCGAGCCTCTCTGATCTGGTGATAGAGATTATTCTCCTGCCATTTTTTGAGAATTCCCGGTTCCCGCTGAGCCAGATTAGCGCGCATCGGGAAATCAGTTTTGGGCAAGTTTAATGTTGCCTTGTAATCAATTGGGTCGCTCATATCAGCCTTTACTTATACTCTCTTGCGAACCTGCAAACCAGGCTCTAATCTGTTTAACATCTCGCTGGATACCTTCGACAAGTTTATCCAGCGTAGTAAATTTTTCTTCGTCGCGAATCTTGGCAACAAACTCAACATCGATCCGCTTACCGTAAAGGTCGCCAGTAAAGTCCAGCAGATGCACTTCCAGTACAGGCTTAACCAGATCACCCACGGTCGGTCGTACACCCACATTGGCAGCGCCTCTATAGGTGCGGCCATCAATATCCACCATAACAGCGTAGACACCAGACAATGGCGCACTGTAGCGGTTAAGCTGCACATTCGCCGTGGGGAAGCCAAGCTCTCGACCCAGCTGCTGACCGTAAACCACACGTCCCTTAATGGAAAAAGGCCGGCCTAATAACTGGCTGGCCCGAGCAAAATCTGCCTGTTGCAAGACCTGTCGCAGCAACGTGCTGCTGACCCGCTCACCCTCAACCTCTAATGTCTCAGTGTCCTGCACAGTGAAACCACAGCCTGCGCCCATCTCTGAGAGCATATTGAAATCACCACTGCGATCACAGCCGAAACGGAAATCATCGCCAACAATCAGATGCCGAGTGCCAAGCCCATCAACTAACACCAACTTCACAAACTCAGTGGCGGTCAACTTGCTCAGCGCAGGGTTAAAGTGCAAGCAGATCACATGGTCCAAACCAAATTCCAACAGCGCCTCGACCTTATCTCGCAATCGCATCAATCTCGCTGGCGCCTTCTCCCCGGAAAAAAACTCCTGGGGCTGGGGCTCAAAAGTCATGGCCACGGCGGGCAAACCAAACTCAGCTGCCCGATCTTTAACCTGCTTGAGAATAGCCTGATGACCCAGGTGCACGCCATCGAATGAACCAATGGTGACCACCGATCGCTTATCGAACGACTGCAGGCTCTGCACATCGCGAATAAAGGTCATTTTGCTAGGTTCTAAAGCCAACGTTATCAGTCTCCGCCCGAAGCCCTGAGTATACCTAGCAAAGCGCCTAAAGGTAAGGGATAGGAGCAGATTGGTAGTGACAAATTAAGTCGCTTTTATGGGCCCGGGAATCTAGTGCCTGGATGAAGTAGCCTTGGCAGGCCCGCGCAAGTCTGCCAGCCGAAATCCAGTGACAAACAAACAGCCAATATAAGCCATAAATCCAGCCCCACAGAGGACTGCAATCTTACCGCTGCGCTGCCACCAAGCCAGTTGCTGCCACAGAGCCGAATTGAGCACATCCAGCTGGCCCGCCACCAACAGCAGTATCACGACCATTAGGGCAACGGACAGTAGCAAACCTGCAAAGAAGCGCCACCAATGGGCAGAGGGGGCATAGATATCCTTCTTGCGCAAATAGACAAACAACAGCAAAGCATTGAGAAAGGCCGAAACAGAGGTGGCTGCCGCCAGCCCCATATGACCAATCTGCCAGTAGTAATGCAGCGGCACTACAAACAGCAGATTCAGCCCCATATTTGACACCATAGCGATAATGCCAATACGCACCGGCGTACGCATATCCTGACGGGCAAAAAAGCCCGGCGCCAACACCTTAATCAACATAAAGGCCACCAGACCCACAGCATAGGCGCGCAAACTCAGGGTCGCCATGGACATATCCCGCGCCGTCATCACATCGCCATAGTAAAACAGCGTCACCAATATTGGCTCCGCCAGCAACACCAGTGCAGCAGCAGCGGGCACGGCAATAATCAATACCATCTTCAATGCCCAATCCAAGGTCTCAGAATAGGCCTGCTTGGAGTCAGCAGCATGGTGCCGGGACAGGTTAGGCAGAATCACAGTGGCAATGGCCACAGCAAAGACCCCCAGGGGCAACTCCGAAAGCCGATCGGAATAATACAGCCAGGACACACTGCCAGTGGGCAGGAAGGTTGCCAACATAGTATCCAGCAATAGATTGATCTGACTGACCGAAACACCAAAGATCGCCGGAGCCATGAGCGCCAGAATCTTGCGCACCCCAGGGTCTTGCCAGTCCACTACTGGCTTTGGCAGCATATGAATGCGATGCAAAAATGGCAGCTGGAAAATCAACTGCACCACACCGGCCATAAATACACCCCAGGCCAAAGCATAGGCCGGCTCATCAAACAGCGGCGCAGCAATCAGCGCCGCAGCAATCAATGTGGCATTGAGCAACAATGGGGTAAAAGCAGGCACTGCAAAACGGTCGTAGCTATTGAGAATACCGCCAGCCACACCAGTCATTGAAATAAACAGCAGATAGGGAAAGGTAATGCGCAGCATATCTGCAGTCGCCGCAAACTTGGCCGGGTCATCAAAAAACCACTTGGGCGCAAAGATCGCCGCCATCATCGGCGAAGCCAGCACAATAATCAGAGTCAGCGCCAACAGACTAACCCCCAATGTGCCAGTAACGCGGTCAATCAGCGCCTTTACCGCAGCCTGACTGCCCTTTTCCCGATACTCCCCAAGAATAGGCACAAAGGCCTGGGCAAATGCCCCCTCAGCAAACAGCCGACGAAAAAAATTGGGGATTTTGAAGGCGACAAAGAACACATCAGCCAGCGCTTCTGCGCCAATTACCCGTGCAAAGATAATATCCCGCGCCAGGCCCATAAACCGCGACAGCATAGTAAAGAAGCTAACCACGCCACTGGAGCGCAGCAGTCCACTATCTTTGGTCTTTTGCTGTTTTGCCGCAGAATCCTGAGTCAACAATAGGGCCTTAATTAGAGGTTACAATGCTGCAGTTTAACCATCGCTGGCAACTTGGCCAAGCTAAACCGGGAATCTATAGATGATAGGCCCCAGAGCAAGGAATGATCAGTTTACCAAGCCTGTGCAAATGACTGTTAATTAGGGCTAAAATTGGGTTGAATATCCTTAAATAACCCTGTATATTTCCGCGCCTTCAGTGGGACCCTTTGAAAGGAGAAATTTCAGGTGGCCAATACAGTACAAGCAAAGAAACGCGCACGCCAAAACGAGAAACGCCGTCAGCATAATGCCAGCCTGCGCTCTATGGTTCGCACTTATTTAAAGAAAGTGGACGCAGCACTTGAGTCAGGCGATCACGCCGCATCTCAAGCAGCATATGATGCAGCCGTTCCAGTTATCGACCGCATGGCGGACAAAGGCATTATTCACAAGAATAAAGCTGCTCGTCACAAGAGCCGTTTGAATACTAAAGTTAAAGCTCTGGCTGCCTAAGGCCTCCTCGTGAGAATTGTCTTAGTAACAGTCTAGGTGTAAAAAAACCGGCTTTTGCCGGTTTTTTTGTGCCTGGTGAAAACACCAGATTTTCACAGTCAAGTCATCCTGCAACCAAAACCCTACACGGGGCATGCTAAACGAAGTGAAGGATCTCTAACTCAGGCTGTAACATGCTCCGCAATAAACTGCTGCACAGCGTCCTGATCATTATCTAGTACAGTAAACTGCTCTTCACGCTCAAACAGATTAGCCATATGGGGCGGTAACTCTGGATCCTGGGGATAACCAGCCTGCTTCACGGCATCCGGGAATTTAGCCGGATGGGCTGTGGCCAAGGTAATCATAGGGGTTTCCACATTGCTGCGGCACTGGCGGGCAGCTTCCAAGCCAATAGCCGTATGCGGATCTAGCAGATAATCACAGTCGGCATAGGTATCGCGAATAATCCCAACCATGCCCTCGTCGTCACAGCGATAGCTGGAAAATAGCTCCCGGGCCTGAGTTAAGGCACTGTCACTCAGATCCATATGACCGGCTTTGGCATCAGCCATTAAACCTGCAATAGCAGTACCATCGCGATCATAGAGATCAAACAGCAAGCGCTCAAAATTGCTTGAGATCATAATATCCATGCTGGGTGCCAGACTCTGCTCCAAGGGACGAGTGCTGTGATCATTGTCGCTAATACAGCGATGCAAAATATCATTCTGGTTGGTGGCAATCACCAGCTGCTCAATTGGCAGACCCATTTTATGGGCCAGATAGCCAGCAAAAATATCGCCAAAGTTGCCCGTAGGCACCGAGAAAGAAACCTTGCGCGCCGGGCCACCCAAAGACAGGGCCGCCCAAAAATAATACACAATCTGAGCCATAATTCGCGCCCAGTTAATGGAGTTCACTGCCACCAGCTGGCGGCCATCGGGCAAAAAGGACTGATCAGCAAAACTCGCTTTGACCATATTCTGACAATCATCAAAATTGCCATGCAATGCAATATTATGAATATTGTCCGCCATCACCGTCGTCATCTGCCGACGCTGAACATCAGACACTCGATTGTGGGGATGAAGAATAAAAATATCTATATTGCTGCAGCGGCGGCAGCCTTCAATAGCCGCAGAGCCGGTATCACCAGAGGTCGCACCCATAATCACAACTTTCTGGTTACGTTTTTCCAGCGTGTAATCCAGCAGGTTACCCAAAAATTGCAGGGCAAAATCCTTAAACGCCAAGGTCGGACCATGGAACAACTCCATTATCCATTCGTTGTGACCAGTCTGTACCAGAGGAGCAATGCCACTGTGGCGGAATGTAGAATAGGAATCATCAATCAGCTTTTTAAGATCCTTCTCAGGCATGGCATCAGCGACAAATGGTGTCATCACCTTCAATGCCAAATCCTGATAAGACAGGCCAGCCCAAGAGGCGATCTCCTGCTGAGTAAACTGCGGTATCTGCTCGGGAACAAACAGTCCACCATCAGGCGCCAGCCCGGTGAGAATAACGTCTTCAAAACTTTTCGGCTCTACTCCGCCGCGGGTACTCACAAATCTCATTTACTGATCCAAATGTTCGACACGGATAAAGCTCACATTACCGCGCACTGTTTCAAGTTGTTCAATATTCTCAACCGCAGCATCCAGCAATTTTTCTCTGGTGACATTAGTGAGGATAATCACATTGACATAGTCCTCACCTGCAGGCTGCTCTCGCTGGATAATCGCCTCAATACTGATACCAGCGTCGGCCATTATCTTGGTGATATCAGACAGCACCCCAGGTTTATCCAATGCCGCAAAGCGGATATAAAAACTGGTATCAATGTCTTCAATCGCCATAATTGTCTGCTGCTGCAGGGACGCACTGTTGCAGCCCAGTGCAGGCACCCAGCTGTCGGCAGCTGAACCCATAGTTCGGGCCACATCGACAATATCGGCGATCACAGAGGATGCCGTAGGCTCGGAACCGGCTCCAGGACCATAATAAAGTGTAGTACCAACAGCATCGGCATTGACCATCACCGCATTGGATACATCATTAACACCGGCAATCAGGCAGCTCTCAGGCACCAATGTGGGATGCACTCGCAACTCCACACCGTTTTCAGTTTGCCTAGTAATACCCAGATGCTTGATGGCGTAGCCCAGTTCACGGGCATAACCCACATCCTGAGGCTCCAGCTTGGTAATGCCATCAGTAAAAATACCATCCAGATTCAAGGGCATAGCAAACGCCAGAGATGCCATAATCACCAACTTGTGGGCAGCATCTATACCTTCCACATCAAAAGTAGGATCGGCTTCGGCATAGCCTTTTTCCTGAGCTTCGGTCAGCACATCGGCAAATTCCCGGCCCTTGCTGTCCATCTCCGAAAGAATAAAGTTGGTAGTACCATTGATAATACCGGCCAGCCAGTTAATCCGGTTCGCAGCCAGACCTTCACGCAGCGCCTTGATAATTGGAATACCACCAGCCACAGCAGCTTCATAGGCCACTATCAGACCGCGGGACTCGGCAGCCGCAAAAATCTCCATACCATGCATGGCAATCAAGGCTTTGTTTGCCGTTACCACATGTTTGCCATTTTCCAGTGCCAGCATAACCAGCTCAAAAGCGACATCCGTACCACCAATAAGCTCGACAACAATATCGATATCGGGATTTCTTGCCACATCGAAAATATCCCTACTGACGTCTGTGTCAGCAGTATCACAGTTGGGATTATCGCGGCGGGCACCAACCTGCGAAATCACAATATCGCAATTGGCCCTTGAGTTAATCTGTTTTGAATTGCGGTTTAAGACGTTATAGACGCCGGCACCAACTGTGCCTAATCCGCAGATGCCGATATTTACCGATCGCACCTAATTTCCTCGAGCTGATTAAAGATTGAGGCGGTGCACTCAGGCACCGCCCAATGTTGAAGAGCCACAGTGTATTCACTGCACAGACCCTGTCAATCCTGCAATTTTATACTATTGCAGAAAATATTCAGGGTTATTTTTAACTCTATTGATTAGTTGCCAGATTCAGTCAGCCCCAGCATTTGGGCAAAGGACGCTGCAGGCTGATATCCAGGTACTAATGTACCATCCATCAGAACAATGGCAGGGGTGCCAGTCACGCCGATACGCTGACCCAGGGCGAAATGTTCAGCCACAGGATTGTCAGCACAGACCTTATTGGCAACAGCTTCACGATTTTTAATTCTGGTCAGAGTTTCCTGCTGATCTTTAGCACACCAGGCAGTGGCGATCTTGCTATAGGACTCTGATGGAATACCAGCTCTCGGATAAGCCAGATAACGAACTTCAATGCCCATGGCATTTAACTGGGGAACCTCTTGATGCAGCTTGCGGCAATAGCCACAGTCCACATCGGTAAATACATTCATAATCGCTTTGGTCGCACCCTGAGGCTTGAAGATAATCATATCTTCAGTTGTCCTGGTGGCGAAAATTGTCTTTCGCTCTTCGCTTAAACGTATATCGCGGATACTGACAAATTGTCCCGGCTCGACCATATACAGGTTGCCGTCAAAGAAATGTTTGCCATCGGCAGAGACATAGAGCAAAGGCCCACCCTGTACCTGCACCTCATAAAACCCCGCCAAATGGCTCTCAGCCACTACTTTGTAATCCAGATCATCCCGTGCCGACTTTAGTTGGGCCACAATCAAATCATTCACTGCAGCTGGCACTGCGGCAACTGCTGGCAGGGCCAAAGAGAAAATAACGCCCACAGCAGCAATAACATTAACAACAGCTTTTTTGATCAACACAATAAAGGTCCTGAGAAAATTAATTAAAGGATTGGAGTATTTTGAATGAAGGTGGTTCCAATGCCGGCAAAGTGGCGACAGCATCAGAGCAGCCTGTCGACTGCTCTGCGCCAAGACATCGCTAGACCGCTTCTTCGCCAGTCTCGCCGGTGCGAATGCGAATAACCTCATCAAGAGAGGATATAAATATTTTGCCGTCGCCAATCTTGCCGGTTGCGGCAGACTTGGTAACAGCCTCGACCACGTTATCAACCATATCCTGGGAAACAGCGATCTCAAGCTTAATTTTAGGCAGAAAATCCACAACATATTCTGCGCCTCGGTAGAGCTCAGTATGGCCCTTCTGGCGACCAAAACCCTTCACTTCGGTAACAGTTATACCCTGCACACCAATATCAGCAAGAGCTTCACGCACATCGTCAAGTTTAAACGGTTTAATAACAGCAGTAATCAGTTTCATAATTCTCAATCTTCTTAGTGGCTACGTAGTTAAAGTGTTGCCCATAAAGATACCTGTTTCTATCTAAAATTGCATCTGTCCCGACAAACCGCAGATTAAAATCCTGGTCACAGGGTTTTAAAAGCAAAAAAAACGGGGCCCAGAGGGCCCCGCTATACTTACTGCGAAAAGATTTTATATTGTCGAAGAGGTATTAAGCCTTAGAGCTAACAAACTCAGGATAGGCTTCCATACCACATTCTGCGATATCAACCCCGGCGAACTCTTCTTCTTCAGAGACTCGAAGACCCATAATAGCTTTCAAGATACCCCAGGCAACCAGGCTAGCACCAAACACCCATACAAAGATGGTTGCAGCACCAATCAGCTGGCCAGAGAAAGAAGAACCTTCGTTAGTCAGAGGCACTAACAGCAGACCCAGCAGACCAACTACACCGTGGACAGAGATAGCACCGACGGGATCATCAATCTTCATTTTGTCCAGAGCCAGGATGCTGAATACAACCAGGATACCACCAGCAGCACCAAACAGAGTCGCCTCAAGTGCAGTTGGAGTAGAAGGCTCAGCAGTAATAGCAACCAGACCAGCCAGAGCGCCATTCAGCGTCATAGTCAGATCAGCCTTGCCAAACAGTACCTTGGCAACCAGCAGAGCAGCAATCAGACCACCAGCGGCAGCAGCATTAGTGTTCATAAACACAACAGCTACAGCGTTAGCACTTTCAACGGAAGCTGTAGCCAGCACAGAACCACCGTTAAAGCCGAACCAACCCAGCCATAGGATAAAGGTGCCCAGGGTAGCCATAGGCAGGTTAGCACCAGGAATCGCATTCACTTCACCGTTAGGGCCATACTTGCCTTTACGAGCGCCAAGCAGCAGCACACCAGCAAGAGCAGCAGAAGCGCCAGCCATGTGAACAATACCGGAACCAGCAAAGTCAGAGAAACCGAGGTCACCCAGAGTGTACATACCGAATACAGAAGCTCCACCCCAAGTCCAGGCGCCTTCCATTGGGTAGATAAAGCCAGTCATAACGACAGCAAAGGCCAGGAAAGCCCATAGCTTCATGCGCTCAGCAACAGCACCAGAAACAATAGACATTGCAGTAGCAACGAATACAACCTGAAAGTAGAAGTCAGCAGATGGAGCATAGGTAGCTGGTTCTTCAGCCCCAGTAGCGCCGTCACCAGTAATGCTGCTCAGGAAAATGTCGCCACCGTACATCACCGCGTAACCACAAACCATGTACATGGTGCAGGCAACAGCAAACAGCGCAATATTTTTGGTCAGAATTTCAGTGGTGTTCTTAGCGCGAACTAAACCAGCTTCGAGCATGGCAAAACCAGCTGCCATCCACATAACCAGCGCGCCGCACATCAAGAAATAGAATGTGTCCAGCGCATACTGTAATTGGAAAATATCAGTCATCGTTTAATCCTCGTCCTATACCGCTTCAGCGCCGGTTTCACCGGTGCGAATGCGAATAACATCTTCAAGAGTGGAAATGAAAATCTTGCCATCACCGATTTTCCCCGTTTGAGCTGCATTGGTAATCGCTTCAACAGCACTGTCTACCATCTCGTCCGCCAGCGCGATTTCTAACTTAACCTTGGGCAGAAAATCCACAACATATTCAGCGCCGCGATACAGCTCTGTGTGGCCTTTCTGACGACCAAAGCCTTTAACTTCAGTTACAGTTACTCCAGCAACACCCAGGTCACCAAGAGCCTCTCTCACTTCATCAAGCTTGAAAGGTTTTACAATTGCAGTTATCAATTTCATAACGTGTCTCCATGGGGTGGCCGTAGCCACCCAGATTTAATTGCAAGATAATGGGGTCAATTACATAGACTTGGTAATGCTGAAGGTAAAATTTGAGCTACAAGAGCTATCGTCACCGCCAAAGCAGTCAGCTGTATCCAGATCGGTATCTGTGTAAGTCAGACCAAACTCTAAACCAGCAGCTTCAGTACTCAGAGAAAGCGACCAGTCGATGTAGTCTTCAGTGCCAAACGTTGCGTTATCTTCGATTGAGTTATCAGCAATATGGAAGCTCAGGCTGTAGTCTTCGCTAAGAGCAAAGCCATAATCAAAGGCAATCATAGTCATTTCGCCAGAACCGCCGAAGTAATCATCTGAGTAGGCAAAACCAATAGAAGCGTCTCCAAATGAGTAGCTACCGTAAACCTCTTCAAAATCCAGATCGCCAGACGCCTCATTGGGGTAGCCATAGTAAAGGTAACCGATATCGAAAGACCCTGCTGCATAGCCGATGTAGTAATCAAGCTCGATTCCCTCACCCCAAGAGGCGATAGTCGATCCCCAGGTGCCGATGTACAGGCCGCTGTCAAAAGCAACATCTAATCCACCAGACAATGCTTCGCCAGTGCTTTGATCAAGACCGCGGAAAAAGTAATCAGAGGCTACAGTCACGTTGCCAGATACTTCAGCAGCGATTGCACTAGCGCCAGACATCATAGTTGCAGCAAAAATTGCAGTTTTTAAAGCTTTCATAGGTACATCTCCCAAGACGTAAAGTTAAAAATAAAAAGTTAATTTAGTAGCACAAGGCTATTTTTTTGATGTTTCGCTTATCGGAAATGCATTTAGCGTGCCAACTTTAAATCACCGAAAAATAGAGGCTATTTCCAAGATAAAACCGATAAATTGAACCAAAATGGTGCATTAATTTAATAGTGCCCAAACCGGTGCGCACCAATTTGGACTAATGTGACCCATACTGTGATTGGAGCAAAAAGATTTGTTAAAGTAGCGGACACAAGCAATGTTGCAGGTAGAGCCCAACCATGAACCCAGAAGATTTTCACAAGCAAGTATGGCAACAACTCAACCAGACCTTTGCTGGCGCGCAAACTATTGGCGACGAAGTGCAGAACCATCTTCGCAGTGCCATGATGAGTACCTTTAGCCGGCTCGATCTGGTCACCAGAGAAGAATTCGATGCCCAGCGTGCAGTATTAATGCGCTCAAGGGAGAAAATCGAAATATTAGAGCGGCAACTAGCCGAGCTAGAGGCCGCAATCTCAAACAAATAACATAAGCGACAGATTCAGCTGTCTGCACGAGAGACACCCAGTTCGTGGCAAGGAAAAATCGCCCGCATAAAAAGGACAATATGCGATGTCACTGGCAACTGTTCAAACCCGAGCCAAGCTTGGTATACAGGCTCCCTCAGTTTCAGTTGAAGCCCATCTCTCAAATGGCCTTCCCTCTTTCCATATAGTGGGTCTGCCAGAAACTGCCGTCAAAGAAAGCAAAGACCGCGTGCGCAGCGCCATTATCAACTCCCACTTTGAATTCCCCCCGCGCCGAATCACCATCAACCTGGCACCAGCCGAACTACCCAAAGAAGGCAGCCGCTTTGACCTAGCCATCGCTATTGGCATACTCGCCGCCTCCAATCAAATACCCAGCGAACTGCTAGACCAGTATGAATTTATCGGCGAACTAGCATTGTCAGCAGAGCTGCGCCCAGTCGAAGCCGTACTACCCTCTGCTCTAAACTGCGCTGCCAGCGGCAAACAGCTTATTATCAGCCAAGGCAATGCCGACGAAGCTGCATTGGTAGACTCCTTAACCGTACTGCCAGCCAAGCATCTGCTGGAAGTCTCCGCCCATTTACACCAGCGAGAAACTATTACAGCCTGGCAAAGGGTCAGCATTGAGTCCCAGCAAACTACACCTCAACTCCAGGATGTTATCGGCCAGCAACATGCCAAGCGCGCACTGGAGATTGCCGCCGCTGGTGGCCATCATTTATTGTTCTATGGACCCCCGGGAACAGGTAAAACTCTGTTAGCCAGCTGTCCGCCCGGATTACTGCCACCACTCAGCAACCTGGAAGCCCTCGACGTCGCCTCCATCCATTCAGTGGCAGGAAAAGCTCAGGGACAATACTGCCAAGACCGCCCCTTCAGAGCACCACACCACAGCGCGTCCGCAGCGGCCATGGTCGGCGGTGGCAGCACCCCTAGACCGGGGGAAATATCACTGGCCCACCTGGGTGTGCTATTTCTTGATGAACTACCAGAATTTCAGCGCAGCGTATTGGAAGTATTGCGCGAACCACTGGAATCAGGAGAGATTAATATATCCAGAGCTTCAGCTCAGGCATGCTACCCCGCCAGATTTCAGCTGATTGCCGCCATGAACCCCTGCCCCTGCGGCTATCTGGGCAGCCAGCGCTGCATCTGCACCAGCCCACAGATAGACCGTTACCGCAGCAAAATATCAGGACCATTACTGGATCGCATAGATCTGCAGGTTCAGGTCAGCGCTATTGAAAACCACCAGCTATTGAACCCACAAGAACAGCCAGCGGGAGAGAGTAATCAGATAATTCAGCAGCGCATCTGCACCGCAAGAGAGATTCAACTAGGGCGGCAGGCCGTGATAAATAGCCAACTGACAAGCCAGCAATTAAAGCAGTATTGCCCACTCAAAAAAGCGGAGCGGGACCTGATGGATCAAGCCGTAAATCGCTTCGGCCTATCCGCCAGAGGTTTTTATCGAGTACTTAAAGTCGCTCGCACCATTGCAGATTTGAGTGAACTGGAAACTCCAGGAATAGACCAATACCAGGAAGCACTGAGCTTTAGATCAACAGTACAGCCCAATACTAAATAGCACTGTCCGGCAAAGTCACTCCGCAGTGATAGCAATACTCAGCCTCCGGATGATGGCCAGTGCGCTCACAGACATTACAGCGGCGATTGCTGGTTTCCGAATGAATCTCACGGGCAATCTCCGCAGTAAATATACCAGTGGGTATAGCAATTATCGAATAACCCGTCAGCATCGCCAGAGTCGCAATCACCTGCCCCATCGCCGTCTGCGGTGTAATATCCCCGTAGCCAACGGTGGTAATGGTCACAATAGTCCAATAGATACTGCGAGGAATACTGGTAAAACCATGCTCCGGCCCCTCAACAAAAAACATCAGGCTGCCAAAGATAACACTGAGCACCAATACCACTGTGAAAAACACAAACACCTTGCGCCGCGAGGCATACATAGAGCGCAATAAAATATTGGCTTCAGACAGATAGCGCACCAACTTGAGCACCCGAAAAATACGCAACACCCGCAGCAAGCGAATCACCAGCCAGTAATTAGCGCCCGGGAAGAACAGGGCCAGATAAGTGGGCAGCACAGAAAGTAAATCCACCAGGCCATAAAAACTGAAAATATAGCGCAATGGTTTTGGCGACGAATAGATTCGTGCCAGATATTCCACTGAAAACAGCAGAGTAAAAAACCATTCCAGACGAAACAGCCAAAACCCATACTGACTGTTAACCACTTCAATAGAATCGAGAATAATCGCCAGCACACTCAGCAGAATCAGATAGATCAGCGCAATATCAAAATACTGACCCGCTGGCGTGTCAGTGCCGAAAATCACTTGATAGATTTTTTCTCTCAACGATAACTCAACCATTACGCCCGCCTGCAAACTGACCACATAAGGTTATTGTATGCAGTAATCCTGCAATTGACTATTATGTATCCACCAACTTAAACAGAGCACAAAATGGACCTTGCCCAAGGCTTAATTATTATCACCTCAGTCCACCTGCTGGCCGCCGCCTCCCCGGGCCCGGATTTTGTGCTGGTCTCTCAGCAAACATTATCCAACGGCAAGCGCGCAGGCCTGCTGTGCAGCATTGGTATTGCACTGGGCCTGTCCGTGCATATTCTCTACTCCGCCTTTGGCCTCGCCGCGGTGATTGCCAACTCTTCCTCAGCCCTGTGGCTTATTAAACTGCTAGGCGGCAGCTACCTGATCTATCTGGGGATAAACGGACTTAGAGCCAAAGCTCGCAGCGGTGAAGCCACAACAGCAGTGGCAAATCAGACAGCCCTTAAAACCATAGGCCTGGGATTTTTATGCAATGCCCTCAACCCCAAAGCACCCATCTACTTTATATCGCTGTTTACCATAGTGCTGTCTCAGAATACCCCAGCCCAACATCTGCTGATCTACGGTATCTGGATGATGGTGCTTCAGTTTGCCTGGTTCTCTTTTTTAACCCTGCTGCTTTCCAGACCCATGGTCACAGATAGATTTCAGGCTCTGGGCCATTGGATTGATCGAGTTGCCGGCGGCGCCATGCTGCTCTTGGGTATCAAGGTTTTAGTCAGCAGAACGAGCTAGAGCCCCAAATAAATACAATAATAGGAATGACCAAATGATAAACCAAAGCATGGTTGCCAAAGACTGGGCAATGTTACTACTGCTCTCGTTTCTGTGGGGCGGGTCATTTTTGTTCATAAGTATCGCCGTCTCGGAACTGCCACCTTTTACTCTGGTCACCATGCGGGTTGGGCTAGCGGCCGTAACCCTGTGGCTGATATTGCTGATCTCTGGCTACCCTGTCCCCAAATCCCCCGAGGTCTGGCGGGCATTCATGATAATGGGCTTGCTTGGCAATGCGCTGCCCTTCTCTCTGATAGCCTGGGGGCAGGTCCATATTGGTGCCGGGCTGGCATCAATTATTAATGCGACAACGCCCATCTTTACCATATTGATAGCTGGTACCTTTTTGTCTGATGAACATATCACTCCAAAAAAGGTACTCGGGATGAGCGCCGGATTAATAGGGGTTATCGTGCTAATCGGCCCACCGGCCCTGCTAGAGCTGGGGACCAACACCATGGCCCAACTGGCAGTTATCGGCGCCGCCGTCTCCTACAGCTGCGCCACCGTTTTTGGCCGACGGTTCAAAGCTATGGGCATCAGTCCTTTTGATACCGCCGTGGGCCAAGTCACTGCATCAACCATTATTTTATTACCGGTGGTATGGTTTATTGATAAGCCCCTTCAGCTGGCCAATCCCAGTGTGCAGGTATGGTTAGCCATTTTAGCTCTGGCCATATTCTCAACCGCATTCGCCTATATATTATTCTTCCGCATCCTCTCCTCGTCCGGTGCCACCAATGTAGTGCTGGTAACCTTTCTCGCGCCAGTCACGGCAAGCTTCTTTAGCTGGCTAATTCTCGGTGAACAGCTCCAGACCAAGCATTTTATTGGTATGGCCTGTATTGGCCTGGGGCTAGCAATAATTGATGGGCGACTTTGGGCTAGACTTAGACGATAATTTCCCGGATCGGATCACCACAGAAAACCTTATCTTGAGTAATATAATAATGAGCTTACCAACAAGCCAAACCAGCATTGAAATAACCGAACCCGGCGCCCCGGAGGTCTTACAGGTCGCAGACAGACCAGTACCTCAGCTCGCAGAAAAAGAGGTACTTATTCAGGTCGCAGCCGCAGGGATCAACCGCCCCGATGTCTTTCAGCGTATGGGCTTTTATCCTCCACCTCCAGGCGTCACCGATATTCCCGGGCTGGAAGTCAGTGGCACAGTGGTAGCCATTGGAAATGGAGTCACCAGCTGGTCTGTGGGTGATAAGATCTGTGCACTTTTGGCCGGCGGTGGCTATGCCGAATACGCCATTGCTGAAGAAGCCCTGTGTTTGCCGGCACCAAATAGCCTTCCCTTAGCGCATGCCGCCGCTCTGCCCGAAACCTGCTTTACCGTGTGGCACAACCTGTTTGAGCGCGCTGAGTTAAAGGCTGGCGAATGGTTGCTAGTCCATGGCGGGTCCAGTGGTATTGGCACCACCGCTATTCAGATGGCCAGTGCTATGGGTGTAAATGTTATTGCCACAGCAGGTAACGATGAAAAATGTGCCGTCTGTGAAGAATTGGGTGCAGCGAGAGCGATTAACTATAATCAGCAGGATTTTGTCGCAGCCTGCCAGGAGCTTACCGGCGCTGGCGTCAATGTGATACTGGATATGGTGGGCGGTGACTATGTACAAAAGAACTTTGCCGCCTGCGCCCCGAAAGCCAGAATCGTCAATATCGCCTTTTTGCGCGGCTCCAAAGCTGAAGTGGATCTTATGCCATTAATGTTAAAACAGCTGGTGCTGACAGGTTCTACATTGCGCGCCCAACCTCTGGAGAACAAGGCCCGGATTGCCGCCGGCGTGAAAGATCAGATATGGCCACTGATCGCCAGCGGGCAATTTAAGCCCATTATCCACAGCAGCTTTCCATTGGCAGAGGCCAGCAAAGGCCATGCCCTGATGGAAACCAATCAACATATTGGCAAAATTATTTTAGAGAATTAACCCAGAGATATGATGAACAAAAAAGATTCCCGACTGGTGTATTCCACCGAGACTGGCCGCATTAAAGAAACCGACGCCCCAACCCACCACTACGATGGCGATGGCATTGTACGTATTCGCCGGGAAACCAGTGGCCGCAAAGGCAAAGGCGTAACCACCATCACTGGCTTCGATCTTGATGCTGCAGCGCTAAAAACACTGGCCAAGCAGCTTAAACAGAAATGCTCAACGGGCGGCACAGTAAAAGATGGAGTGATAGAAATACAGGGCGACCATCGCGACAAGCTTAAAATAGAATTAGAAAAGCTCGGCCATACCGTTAAACTGGCAGGAGGCTAATATGACCAAAACAAGCCAAGCCTTTGGTACCTGGCCCTCACCCATTAGCGCAGAACTAATTACTAAAGCCGCTCCCAGCCTTAATTTTATTCAATCCCAAGGCGACAATTTATTCTGGGTTGAAGGCCGCCCCTGGGATGCTGGCCGCAGCGTGATTATGTGCCGGGATAGTGCAGGCACTATTAAGGATTTGCTCCCCAGCCCCTTTAGCCACCACAGCAAAGTTCATGAATATGGCGGCATGGCCTATGCCGCAGACCAGACCCACCTGTATTTTGTAAATGCCGCTGACCAATGTATTTATCAGCTGGACCTACATTCCGGCGATAAACCCGACGCCATTACCAGCTCAGGATTGCGCTTTGCGGATCTGGTGATTGATACAGCCCATCAACAACTGATCGCGGTGGGCGAAAAACACCATGATGATCGCGAGCCAGAAAATTTTATTGCCGCCATTAATATAGCCACGGGCCAAGTCAGCACTTTGGCCAGCGGCGCAGACTTCTATGCCTACCCGCGGATTAGCCCGGATGGACAACAGCTCTGCTGGATCCAATGGCAGCACCCCAATATGCCCTGGGACAGCACCCAGCTCTGGTGCGCCAACCTCACCGTAACTGGCCTCAATGATAAAACATTAGTGGCTGGTGGAGATAACAATGAAGCCATCTTCCAGCCCAGCTGGTCACCGGATAACCAACTCTACTATGTGTCCGATAAAAACAACTGGTGGAATATCTGTCGCGCTAATGGCGAACCAGTGCTAAGTAAAGCTGCAGAATTTGCCACCCCATTGTGGCAATTTGGCATGAGTACCTATGACTTTATTGACACCAATACCATTGGCTGTCTGTGGACCGACCAAGGGCTTTGGCACAGCGGATTTATCGATATTGCCACGGGCGAGCTAAGCACCACAGAGAGCCAGTACAGCAGCCTTGCCGCAGCCTGCTGCCATCAGGGCCAACTCTATATGGTGGCCGGCGCCGCCGCGCTGGCCAATCAAATTATTGGCGTAAAACAGGATGCTGCAAACAGCATAAAAGGAAAAGTCACATCTATCTATGCACCATCGACTCTGGATTTAGACAGTGCAGATATAGCCCAGCCGGAATCAGTATTTTTCCCCAGCGGCAATGGCGAACAGGTACATGGATTTTTCTACCCACCCACCAACGCACAATATCAGGGCGGCGACAATATATCGCCGCCGGTAATTGCCCTGTGCCATGGCGGCCCCACCGGCGCCACCGACAGCGGCTTAAACCTGAAAATTCAGTACTGGACCAGCCGCGGCTTTGCCATTATTGATATTAACTACCGGGGCAGTACCGGCTTTGGTCGGGAATACCGCCAGGCCCTGACCAATGCCTGGGGCATCAAGGATGTAGAAGACACCCAACACGCCATTCGCTATCTGGCTGAGCAGCAAAAAATAGACCCACAGCGCTGCCTGATCCGTGGCGGCAGTGCCGGGGGCTATACAGTGCTATCCGCGCTCACCTTCACCGACACCTTTAAAGCCGGCGCCAGCCTCTATGGTATTGGTGATTTGGAAACTTTGGCCACCGACACCCATAAATTCGAATCGCGCTATCTGGATAGCCTCATTGGCCCCTACCCGGAACGCAGAGATATTTATCTGGCGCGCTCACCTATTCATCATGCAGAGGGACTTAACTGCCCGGTAATCTTTTTGCAGGGTTTAGAAGATAAAGTTGTGCCCCCCAACCAAGCCGAGATGATGGTGAAGCTACTGCACGATAAAGGTATACAAGTGGAATATGTGGCCTTCCCCGACGAAGGCCATGGTTTTAGAAAGGCCAATAATATTATTCGCGCCATGGAATCTGAACTGGCTTTTTATCGTGACGTGTTTGATCTGGCAGGCAAGACTTAACCATGGGCCGCTATCGTCCACCAAGGCCCAAAAGCTCCCCCTATATAACTGCCGAGGGGGCCGCAAAAATGCGCGCCGAACTGCGCGAACTGTGGAAAGTGGAACGACCCCAGGTCACCCAGGTTGTTCATGAAGCCGCCAAAAATGGGGATCGCTCAGAAAATGGCGACTATATCTACGGCAAGCGCCGCCTGCGCGAAATCGACAGCCGCGTGCGCTATCTGACCAAACGCCTGGAAGATGCCACCATTGTCGAAGACAAACCCCGAGACCCATCAAAAGTATTCTTTGCCGCCTGGGTGACCGTGGAAGATGAAGAAACTGGCGAAGAGCAAACCTACAGACTGGTAGGCTCCGATGAAATAGACCCAAAACTCAACTGGATCAGCATAGATTCACCCATGGCTCAGGCATTGATTGGTAAATCAGTTGACGAGGACGCCAATGTTAAAACGCCGGCTGGAGACCGTTGTTTTATTGTGACCGCCATCAAGTATTAGAATCTGGTTACAGCCCATCTCAAAACGTATTACACACCACTCTTGATTACCCATAGTCCTGTGCAGACTGGCCCCAGATTTGTCGACAGCCTATAGGAAATAGCTCTCAACCGTCTATACAAAAATGGATTGCAATTTATATTCATTAATGCATAAACTACAGCCTATGAGGGAGCATCTGCACTTTTCGCTAAACCACTTAACATCAGATAACGGGTTTATATAAGGAAGTAAATATGGAAAATCTATTTGATAAGTACGGTGGCGTAGAAACAATGCGCGAGCTCATTAAAGAGTTTTATGCACAAGTCTATGCACGGCCTGAATTAAAAACCTACTTTGCAGGCACCGACCTTGGCGACCTGATTCAGCATCAATGTAAATTCTTTGCCTATGCCATGGGAAAACCCGCTGCAGAATACAAAGATGAATGGCTCAAGAGAGGCCACACAAACAGGAAAATAAGCGAAACGCATTATTTCAAGGTTGCAGAACTTCTTAGAAGAGCCCTGCTTGATGCTGGTGTCGAGAATGAGGATGTTAAAGATATTATGATCGCAGTGGCATCCAAACGAGCCCATATTGTGAATCTATAATGTTGCTGAGTTAAGGCCAGGGATTTTGCTCCCTGGCCTGATTCTGTATCCGTTATGGCGACAGCCGCGCAATTGTCCAGCCGTCATTATCACAGGTAAAACAAAAGCGGTCATGCAGGCGGTTCTCACCGCCCTGCCAAAACTCAATCTCTTCAGGCACCACCAAGTAGCCACCCCAAAAGTCCGGCAGAGGAATCTCACCTTTAGCAAACTTCTGTTTAATCTGGGCAAACTGAGTTTCCAGCGCCTGACGAGAATTAATGGGCCTGCTCTGCTTGGAAGCCCAGGCCGCCAGCTGGCTATCTTTAGGGCGACTTAGAAAATACTTCATCACCTCAACCGTGGATAACAGCTCAGCGCGGCCACCCACAATCACCTGACGGTCCAACTGCAGCCAGGGAAAATGCAAACTCACCTGCGCGTTAGCCTCAATCTCTTGCGCCTTGCGACTGCCCAGATTGGTGTAAAACACAAAGCCTTGCGCATCAAAGCCCTTGAGCAACACCATGCGTTGCCAAGGCTTGCCCTCGGCAGAGACAGTTGCCACAGACATGGCCGTAGGATCTTGCACACCAGCCTCAATCGCCTGATTCATCCACAGCGTAAACTGATCAAAGGGATCATCCCGCAAAGACTCCCGAGAAAGCCTCCCGTAATTGTATTCCCTGCGATTATCTTCAAGACTCATAGCATTTCCATGGGTGCAGATTTAACCAAGTTACATACGGCCTATAGATTGCCCGCCATCCACCGGCAATGCAACACCATGCAGATAGGACCCCGCATCACTAGCCAATAGCAAAAATGGCGCCGTCATCTCATCCATACCACCAGGACGACCCGCAGGGGACGAGTTCAAGTAAGCCTGAGCTTCTGGCGAGTCAAAAGCCGCTGCCGTCATCTCAGTTAAAAAGTAACCCGGACACAGCGCATTAACACGCACACCCTTACCAGCCCACTCCAGCGCCATAGACTTAGTCAGCTGAATCACCGCCGCTTTAGAGGCACTGTAGCTCGCCTGACCAAAAGCCACACGCAAACCCAAAATAGACGCAGTGTTAACAATACTGCCACTCACACCAGCCTCAATCATCCGCTTAGCCGCCTGCTGACCCGCAATCCAAACGCCCTTAAGGTTAGTGTCGATCATCTTGTCCCAGTCATCCTCACCAATCTTCAGTGCACTGCGAACATCTGCTACACCAGCATTATTCGCCAGCATAGTCACAGTACCGAACGCCGCCTCAGCCAGATCAAAAGCCGCGATAATAGAGGCCGAATCAGTCACATCCATGGGCACAGCCAGAGCCTCACCACCATCAGCTTTAATCTCAGCCACCAGCGCCTCAAGCCGCTCAACACGGCGGGCCGCCACCACTACCTTGGCCCCACGCGCCGCCATAATCTTTGCAAAATGCACCCCAAACCCACTGGATGCGCCGGTTACCATGGCCACTTTGCCGCTCATATCAAATTCTGTAGTCACTGTTCGATTCCTTAATAGTCAGTTATTCATTGTATTGATTCTATTTTCTGAGCGGTAGTTTAACCCGTGGGGGGCTGGGCAACTAGAGGGAATGGGACTGTTGGGTTCTTGCGTCGGCGCTAAGACGCCCAGAGAACTCGAATCGAGAAATTTTCTTATAAAGCCATCCGAGTGAAAAGAATCTTTTTGACGTTATAACGTTAAAATGCATGTTTTTAGACGAAGATTGCGCCATGAGTAATTTATCCAAAAGCTCGACAGTCTATTTTGACCCTGCTATCCACCAAGCTTTAAGGCTCAAAGCCGCTTCGACCCACCTGTCCATATCAGATTTGGTCAATGAAGCAGTGCGAGTTCATCTAACTGAAGACCAGGAAGATCTTCAGGCGTTTACCGACAGAGTGAACGAACCTGAGATGAGCTATGAAACACTACTTAATGACTTGAAAAAGCATGGCAAAATATAAAGTCACTTTCAAATAAGCAGCAATACCGAGTGCGTGTTGGGCGCTATCGAATAACCTATGAAATTCAGGATGCTAGACTGGTGGTTCAGGTTGTAAAATTTGGCCACAGATCTAACAACCACAAAGCCAACTATCCATAAGTCACATACTGCTCCATCTCATTCGTATCCAAATGGGGTATACCATTAAACCCCGTCAAATTCATCTTTTGCTGATTAAAGAAAAAATGGCTAATCGCCGTATTTTTATACTGCAGGTTTAGATCAAAAATAGTCTCATCAGGAATCCCTAGCACCAGCCCCACAAATGTACTTATGGACCCACCAGAGCCAATCGCTAAAATACGGTTGCCACTGGTAGACATCGCCATAATCTGCTGCTGGGCATCCTGCACCCTGCCTTTAAACTGTGCCCAGGTCTCTGGCACATTCTCTACCCGGTCCTGAGTCCATAGGGTCAGCACTTTGCGCAGCAGCCGAAAATGATGCCGCTTATCATTGGGATTGTCGGCGATGGCCTTAATCAATGGATCATCACCATTGGCCTGGGTATAGGAGTCGGTCATGGCAACAAAGTTATATTCATTAAGCCCGGGTATAACCAACCGCTCTGCACCATCGACACCCATGCCCGCACAGATACCATTCATGGTTTCATGGTGGCGCACCATATCCCCCACCACCAGCTGATCAAACCTGGCACCACGCATATTCAGATGGTCGCCCAGCCAGCGGGACTGCTGGTGGCCCAGGTCTGATAGCTGATCATAGTTGGCTGCGCCAAATGAAGCCTGGGCGTGACGGACTAGGTAGAGTTCACTCATGGGAGTATCCTAAAGATTGATTTTTTGGCATCTGGGATGCTAGTTTTTATGCTCTCTATTTAAACCCAAATTATGGGTGATGGGTAGCGGACCAGTACTTATAGGGGGGATTAATAAAGATAATTACCTTGCTCTAATCAACCAGGCAGCCTCAGTTGTTATCCACGCCAAAAATCTCTGGGAGCTATGCCTCAGAAAACTTAATTCAGGATGCTAATCTGACAAACCATTAGCCACTACAAATAGACACCTGTTACGTTACAGGTTACACTCCATTAAAAATGATCCAAAGCTTCAAGCACAAAGGTTTAGAGTTGTATTTTAAAACCGGTATTAGGTCAGGAATACAAGCCAAGCACAGTGACAGGCTGCGATTAATTCTCGCCCAACTAAATGCTGCTTTAACCCCTAAAGATATGAATCTTCCAGGTCTTTTTTTACATCGACTGTCCGGAAACAGATCAGACATATGGTCTGTGCGAGTCAGCGGTAACTGGCGCGTTACATTTCGATTCAATGGAGAGCATGCCGAAGTCGTGAACTACGAAGATTATCATTGAGGAATTATTATGCTGATGCACAACCCTCCCCACCCTGGGCTTATTTTAAAAGAACTATGTATTGACCCCTTAAACCTCTCAGTAACAAGTGCTGCTAAAGCGCTTGGCGTCAGCAGAAAAACCTTGTCATGCATTATTAATGGCAAAGCGGGAATCAGCCCCGAGATGGCCGTGCGGCTCTCAATTGCCTTTAACACCTCATCAGAGAGCTGGGTAAATCAACAAGCTCAATATGATCTTTGGCAAGCGGAACAACACCGTCACGAGCTTAAGGTAACGCCACTTTCTGCTGTATAGTTTCTATCCGTTTTAATCCTGCTACCAACAACTGCAACAAACCCATCATAAAACTCACGAACTGTGCTTTATTGCCAATTCTGTCAAATCTGAAATTATTACCGAAATCATTGCTTGGAACCCATTACTGCAGTCGCGAACCCCACCAAAAATAACCCCAAAACCCCTATAAAAATTAACCACTTACGCGTATAATCCGCGGCCTCTCAATCCGGGGTCTAAACACCCCAAGCCACAGGTAAATTAATGTCATCCGCTGACTTCGAATCACTGGGTCTTTCCGCCCCCGTCCTCAAAGCCGTAAAACAACTTGGTTACGAGCAACCCTCTCCTGTTCAAGCGCAGAGCATTCCTATTCTGCTGGAGGGCAAAAACCTACTGGGTACTGCCCAGACTGGTACAGGCAAGACTGCCGCGTTTGCACTGCCGTTTTTAAGCAAGATAGACGAGAAGCAGCGTTCGCCGCAGATTCTGGTGCTGACGCCTACCCGTGAGCTGGCCATTCAGGTGGCTGAGGCCTTCCAAAGCTATGCCAAACATATGAAAGGCTTCAATGTTTTACCTATTTACGGTGGTGCCGATATTGGTGGCCAGCTGCGCAGTTTAAAACGCGGTGTGCAGGTGGTGGTGGGCACGCCTGGCCGCATGCTCGATCATTTGCGTCGTCGCAGCTTGGACCTTAGCCAAATCAAAGGCCTGATTCTTGATGAAGCCGATGAAATGCTGCGTATGGGCTTTATTGACGATGTTGAAACCATCCTGGCCCAGACGCCACCAGAATGTCAGCGCGCACTGTTTTCGGCCACCATGCCGCCGACTATTCGCCGTGTTGCCGAGAAGTACCTGGGCGACGCAGAGCGAGTTAATATTGAAGCCAAAACCAAAACCGTTGAGCGTATTGAACAGCAATATGTCACGGTAAAAGCTCACCAAAAGATGGATGCTCTGACTCGCGTTCTGGAAGTTGAGTCGTTTGATGGCATGATTATTTTTGTGCGCACCAAGTCATCTACTGTGGATATTGCCGAGCGCTTGGAAGCTCGTGGCTTTTCTTCTGCCGCACTAAATGGTGATCTTAGCCAGGCACTGCGGGAGCGCACCATCAACCGCCTGAAAAAAGGCCAGATCGATGTGGTTGTGGCAACAGATGTTGCTGCCCGTGGTTTGGATGTTGAGCGTATCAGCCATGTGATCAACTTTGATATCCCTTACGACAACGAGTCCTATGTTCACCGTATCGGTCGAACCGGTCGCGCTGGTCGTGACGGTAAGGCGATTTTGTTTATTACTCCCAAGGAAACTCGCTTGCTGCGTTCGATTGAAAAGTCGACTCGCCAGACCATTTCTCCACTGACGATGCCCAGCAATGAGCAGGTCAGTGACCAGCGTATTATGCAGTTTACCAATCAGCTGGTTAAAACACTGGAAACCCCCCGTCTGGATAAATTCCGCGATTTGATCACCAAGTTTGCGGCCGAGAATGAGCTGGATATGGCAGATATTGCTGCGGCTCTGACCTACGAGAACCAGAAAGAGCGCCCGTTATTCCCCAAGCTGGATAATATTGTTGCCCCTCGTGAAAACAACCGTGACCGCGACAATGGTCGTGATCGCAATCGTGATCGAGCAGAAAAGCGCGACCGCAAAGATAACCGACGTGAAGACAACCGCCGGGAAGAGCGTCCCAAGCGCGAGCCCCGGGTTCGCGATGAGGGTGGTGAAGATGTGGCTATGGTCACTTACCGCATGGAAGTGGGTAATAACGATGGCATCACCCCTTCCAATATTGTTGGTGCCATTGCCAATGAAGCGGATATCAGCAGCCGTTATATAGGCTCAATCAAACTGCATGACGATTACAGCACTGTCGACCTGCCGGAAGGTATGCCCGATGAATTGCTCAATCATTTAAAGAAAGTGCGTGTCTGTGCCAAGCCCATGCGCATAAGCGTTTACAACCCTAATACGGCGCCTGCTGGCGGTTCCTCTGAACAGAAAGAACCACGACAGCCCAGAATGAAAAAAACTATCAGCCGCGATGTGGATCAAAAGCGCACTGCTGATACACAAAAGCCAGCCAAGAAAAGAGATTTTGGCAAGAAGAAACCTGCGGGCGGAAAATTTGCTAAAGACTCTGGCGAAGGTAGAACTTTTAAAGGCAAGAAGTCCTTTGGGGATAAAAAGCCTGTCGATGGTAGCGGCCCGTTAAAAAAGAAGAAGACCTATACCAAGAAGCCCAAAAAAGCGAAAAGCTAGTTTTTGCTAATCAACTGATCAATCGCGGCTAGATAGTTAATCATAGCCGCGCTCTGTTTCTTATCTGCAGCCTGCTGCTTAAAAAACTCCTCTGCCATGGGTGCAATGCTGCAGTTATCGGGCAGTGGTGATTCTGCTGCAATCATCTGCTGCATGCGCGGCAAAAATACAAACTGCAACCATTGGTTAAACGACAGTTTGTCTACGGCAAAGGGCTCTGTGCTGTCCAGCGCCTGCGGTATTTGGCTCTGCTGTTGCCACAGGCCCATTAGTCGCAGCTGCTGATCCACCGTTTCAAGCAGACTGGCTAGTTGCTGATAAACCTCAGCGGCCATCAACCTATCTCACGCCTAAATGGCGGCAGTGCATTTAACAGCTGGCCGCCGTAGCGTTTGGTGATCAGGCGTTTATCCAGAATAGACACAGTGCCTGTATCGCTTTCGGTGCGCAGCAGTCGACCACAGGCCTGTATCAGCCGCAGGGAGGCAATGGGCAGGGAAATATCAAAAAAGGAGTTGCCGCCATTATCTTCAATCCATTCTGCCAATGCTTCTTGCAATGGGTCATCGGGCACGGCAAAGGGCAGCTTGGCAATCACCACATGCTTGCAATAGTCGCCAGGCAAATCCACTCCTTCGGCAAAGCTGGCCAGACCCATCAGGACACTAGTGCGGCCCTGGTCAATGCGTTCTTTGTGCAGGCGCACCATTTCACGATTGGAGTACTGGCCCTGAATCAGGATCAGCTTATGCAAATCCCGCGACAGCTCGTCGTACACCTGTTCCATTTGCCGCTTGGAGGAAAACAGCAGCAAGGTACCGGCCCTGTCTTCGACCATGGATTCAAAATGATCAACAATATAGCGACTGTGTTCTTCTACACTATTGCCTTCAACTGCATCGCTGGGCACCCGCAGTGTGGCCGCTTCGGCATAGTTAAAGGCTCCGGCTACGGAGAGATAGCTGGCGCTGTTGGGCATGCCGGTCTCCCGCTGTAAGCTGTTAAAATTGCCCAGGGAGCGCAATGTGGCTGAGGTCACCACGGCGGCATAGCAACTGCCCCACAGCTGTTGGCGAAGTATCTCTGCGGCCTGAATAGGGCTGGCATTGATGCTGATATCCATATTGCCACCGCCTCCTTCATCCAGTCGCAACCAGCAGGCCATGGGCATTTCATTTTGCTGCAGTTCTTTATGCAGCCTGTCCCACAGGGCTAAAAGCTTTTCTGCCCGACCCAGCCAGTTGCCTGCCTGCTGATAAAACAGCTCAATATCTGGCAGCGGCACTTGGTAGTTTTTATCACTCAGAGCTTCGCTCAATGTGTCTTCCAACACTTCTAGGCGCCCCATCCAGCCGCTGGTACTTTTGGTGATTTGCGCGGCCAGGTCGCGAATCGCTTCGCCGACATCACCATGGGCAAATCGATAGCGGCTTTCGATATGGTCAGATTTATCTACATATTGCTTGAGCAATGGATAGGTCATGGATAGCAGTTCGGTAATTTTTCCGGCTTCTTTTTCAATTCGCGGCAGCTGATCTGCGAGTGCAGTATCCTGAGCAAAAATAGGAGTCTGGCCTTTAATCTGCTTGGGCAGTCTCTCCAGCCAGCTCAATGTGCTGTTGATGCGGCATTCGGCACCAAAGTGACGCACGGCAGTGTCCCCCAGGCGATGGCCTTCGTCGAAGATATAAATGCAGTCTTCAGGCGCGGGCAGAATGGCACCGCCACCCAGTGCCAGATCGGCCATAACCAAATCATGGTTGGCCACAATCACTTCGCTTTCGTCGAGATTATTGCGCGCATTAAAAAACGGACATTGGTTAACAAAGCGACAGCGACGGCCAGTGCATTGGCGACGATCCACGGTAAGGGCGCGCCATTCTATATCTTTGATACGGGTTTCCCAGGAGTCCCGCTCCCCGTCCCAGGTGCCATCTTCCAGGGCCAATGACATCTCGCGATAGAGCTCTTCGGTCTCTGCATTGGGGTTGAACTGCTGTTCGTCTTCAAACAAAAACAGGCCGGCATCTTTGGATTTTACCGAGTCGATTATCTGTTCCATGCGCAGATTGCAGGCATAGCGGCCGCGGCCTTTGACCAGGGCACAGCTAAAGTCCCAGCCACAGGTTTCCATTAGCTCGGGCAGGTCTTTGTGAATAAGTTGTTCTTGCAGGGCGATGGTGCCTGTGGCTACCACTACGGTCTTTTTTAATGCTCTGGCGATGGGCAGTGCCGCCATCAGATAGCCGACGGTTTTACCTGTGCCTGTGCCCGCTTCAATCACAGCCAGGCGCTTGTCGGCATCATCGTCGCTAAGGGCATTGGCTATGGCGCCAATCATCTGCTTTTGCCCTAGTCTTGGGCTCAGCTCTCTCGCTTTAAGGAATTGTCGGTAGCCTTGTTGAATAATGTCCCTGACGTCTGCGTCTAACAAATATTAGCTTCCCTGAGTTTTAGGCTGTGAATTGGCCAATTGTAAATCGGAAAGTAGCGCCAACTGATTGGCCACTGGTGCAGCATAGCTATCAATGGCTATCTGTCGGTAGAGGCCGGGTATTGTTCCTATATGTGAATCAAACTGTATCTGTGCTTCTAACCAGTTTTCATCTGGCCATTGTGCTCTCAGACTCGCCACTGTTTCACTGTCTCTGTTGCCCCCCATTTCCCAGGCAATAATATTGCTGGGGAACAGCTGGTAATGACCAATAATCTGGCGGTCTATCTCTGCTGCCAGATCATCCGCATTGTCAAAGCCGCCGACAATCCGGTCACCAAAGTTAACCTGGATGCGACCTTTTTGGCCCACCAGCCCTTTGACTATGGTGTCCAGATCTTCAAATTCTTCTTTAACATAGTCAATGCCCTGCTGGGCGGCATAGAGTGCCCGGGCTTTATCTGCAGCACAGGGATCATATTCATAGGAAATGGAAACTGGCAGCAGGTTAATCTCTTCTATGGCCTGGGTAAAACTTTGCTCTTTGGTTTTGGACAGTGCGAGCATTTTCAGTAATGCTGTCTCGGTGCGGTCGCGACCACTTTTTGCCCGTCCTTCTGCCTGGGCAATCCAGCAGGATGTTTGTTCACTGGTAATACTGTGGCGAATATAACGGGACAGTGTTTTCAGGGCTTCGAGTTTGTCGCGACGGTTGGTGACCGAGCGCTTAACAATAAAGCTGCGGTTAACGCGCATTAGATCTGAGGCATAGGGCTTGCGCAGTAGGTTATCGCCGATGGCAATGCGTACGGTTTTCAAATCCGTCATGATCAGCGCCAGATTGACCATCGCTGGATCCAGGGCAATATCCCGATGGTTGCTCATAAACAGATAGGCTTTGCTCGGTTCGATATTATCCAGCCCGCCAAAGCCATAACCGTCTGTGGTGCGATCCAGAACGTCTTTTAAAGCCACTGTCATATGGGACTGAAAGTCGGCGACAGTATGCACATCTGCGGTAAGTCTGTGCAGGCTGCGCTGTATAAATGGTCGGGCTAGGGGCTTGAATATCCAGGGCAAAAATTTGCATAGCCGGGGCGCTTTGCGAGCCAGCAGCAAGTGCAGAAATTCATGGTCGGCAATCAGCCGCTCCAGCACTGCAGGAACCTCAGAATCATTGTAGGGACGGATATCGTCGAATTCACTCATAGCTTGGCCATTTTTATTATTGTCGGCTGTTAATTCTGACGGGAGTTGTACCAGCGCACATCCTGAGAGTACTGGTCTACCAGATGAGCCACATCCAGCACCAGGGCAAACAGTGCCATGCGCACCAGCACGCCATTGTCGGTCTGGCGAAATATCGCGAGGTTGGGATTGCTGTCCAGATCCACATCTAGTTCATTGGCATCGGCCCGGGAATCCCTGGGTAATGGATGCATAATCACTGTGTTAGGCTGGCAGAACTCGGTGTAAATGGCCTGATTAAGGCGGAACTTGCCGCGGTACAGGTCGGCCTCTTCCTTGCTGGCAAAACGCTCCTCCTGGATTCTGGTGGAGTAGACAATATCCACATCGCTTATGCCGCCGGTAAGCTCGTGGGACACTGTAACCTTCGCGCCAGCGCTGCGCATATGCTCAATAATATCTTCAGGTAATGTCAGCTCTTTTGGCGACACCAGTACCACTTCAATGCCTTGGTACAGCGATAGTAGCTTGCTCAATGAATGCACTGTGCGGCCATGGCGCAGATCACCGATCATGGCAACTTTAAGGCCATCAATATCGCGGCCTCTGTCGGCCACTTCTTTGCGAATGGTGTAGAGATCAAGCAGTGCCTGGGTTGGATGTTCATTGGCGCCGTCACCGCCATTCATCACTGGCACCCGACTGGCAGAGGCAAAGTCAGCGACCGAACCCTCTTGGGGATGGCGCATGCAAATCACATCGCTAAACCCGGACAGTACTCTGGCGGTATCTTGCAAGGATTCACCTTTGACCAGTGCCGAGCTTTCAAAGCCGGCGGTCTCGCGCACTTCACCACCCAGCAGATTGAACGCCGAGCCAAAGCTGACTCTGGTTCTGGTGCTGGCTTCAAAAAACATATTGCCGAGAATAGCCCCTTCCAGAACGCGGGTGACTTTTTTGCGCATGGCATAGGGCAGCATATCGTCAGCCACAGCGAAAACCCGCTCGACATCCTGACGTTGGAATTGGTTGATTGAGAGTATATGCGCGCCGGTGAAATTCAAGCCATAACCTCAGGGCAAATTGATTTGGCGGATTTTAGCCTGTTTAGGCGTTTCACTCTAGCTTGTCAGACCAAATTCACTGGCAATATTACTTGCCCAGGCCTGAAGTTGCTCTAAAACCGCCCGTTTCTCTACATTCAGGCTGATATCGGCCAATAATTGGTTAATTTCATGGCTCTGTTGTTGCAGGGTTAAATAGCCGGAATCTTCATCGGTGAGCCGCCATTTGCAGCTGTCCTGCCAGGTTTTCTGCTCTTGGGCGGTCAATGAGTCGGCAAAATAGCGGGCGCGATAGCTGAATAATAACTGGTTGTAGCGATCATCGGAGAAATAGAAGCTGTGCTGGGCAAAGTCCTCGGCGCTGGCCCGGCGCACCTCATCCAGAATCGGTTTGTCATGATTGGGCAGAAAACCATCATAGAGCTGCTGCTCGGCCTCTGCTTTTGGCGGAAAAGACTGTCCGGCAAAAACCTCTTGTAGCTTGGCCTGCAAGTCCACTTGCATCAGCCGCTGCCAATTGCCCTCGCAGCGTTGCAGATCAATATTTAAACGCTTGGCCGCAACCTGATCTACCAGCTTGGGTGTGGTTACCACTGGCACTTTGTTGAGATGCACCAGTTTTAAGGGAATACGGTCAATATCTTCAGGCAGGTCGTCTTTGCTGGTAAACACCCGATCCTGAATCTCTTCAATATCCAGACTGATTAAGGCTTCGGGATCTGCCGACAGATCCATGCAGATCACCCCATTGCTATTGCTGGGGTGCATGGCCAGGGGCATCATAAGGGCACCGTACATATGTTCCCTTGCAAGCATGCCGGATATATGAAAAAACGGTTTGCGCTGCTGAACATTGAGCATTTCAGCCAGGGCTTTTTTGCTGCGGTTGTTGACCACATAATCAAATAATTTTGGCTGCTTATCCTTGACCAGTTTGGCCATGGCAATGGTGGCTGTCACATCGCTGAGGGCATCGTGGGCTGCTTCATGGGCAATACCATTGGCTCTGGTCAGGTCTTCCAGTTTAAAGCTTGGGCGGCCAGATTCATGGTCTGGCCATTCAATACCCTCGGGGCGCAGTGCTCGGCACAGGCGCAGCATATCAATAATATCCCAGCGCGAATTACCGCTTTTCCACTCCCGCTCATAGGGGTCATAAAAGTTGCGATACAGGGTATAGCGGGTCACTTCGTCATCAAAGCGCACCGAGTTATAGCCTACACCACAGGTTCCAGGCACCGCCAGCTGTTGGTGAATCTGAGCGATAAACTCTGGCTCGGGCAGACCATGCTCCAGGGCATGCTGGGGAGTGATACCTGTAACCAGGCAGGCCATGGGCGCTGGCAAAATATCTTTTTGCGGCTGGCAATAAATCACCAGAGGCTCGCCAATGGGGTTGAGGTTTTCATCAGTGCGCAGACCAGCGAACTGTGATGGCCGATCGACGGAGGGATCGACACCAAAGGTTTCGTAATCATGCCAATAAAATGTTTTGCTCATGCTCAGTCCTTAATACTCAATCCTTTATCAGAGACAAAAACGGCGCCCTGGAGGCGCCGTTTTGTCAATCATTTAGCAAGCCGTCCGCTCTTAATCTACGACGACCTCAGAGAAAGACATCTCACCGACAACGCGACGGTTGCGTGCACGTCCCTGATCAGTTTCATTGCTGGCAATTGGACGGCTCTCACCATAGCCAACAGAGCTGATTCGATCTGCGGCAATGTCATAGTCAGCTGAAAGCTTCTGCTTAACAGCTGCAGCGCGTCGGGCTGACAGGTCATTGTTGTACTCGTCAGAACCACGGCTGTCAGTGTGGCCTTCAAGCACTAACTCAATATCTTCATGAACGCTCATTGCCGCGGCAATGGCTTCCAGCTGGTCGCCATAGACTGCCAGTACTGTATCTTTATTAAATTCAAACTCTACATTCAGACGAATGGTGATAGTTCTGATCTCTGGCTCTTGAGCTACAACCGGAGCCGCAACAGGCTCGGGAGCAGGTGCTGGTGCAGCAGTGCCGCCGAAGGCGCGATTGATAGACAGCTGGACACCAACATCTTCACCGTCTTCATCTAAACTACTCATGCCGCGAACATCAGCACGGAACTGATAATGATCATTGACCATGGTGCCTACACCCACGCCAAGCAGCAGTTGTTTACTTCTATCGTCATGACCGGCTACCAGATTGCTTGCGTCGTTGAAATCATATTGATTGATACCCAACAGAACATAAGGGCGCCATTTTGCGGCCTGATCATTCAACCAGAGAACACCGTTCAAGGACAGCACATCAAAATCATCCCCGCCTGTGTTAGCCCCATAGCCGAGTTCAACCGACAGGCTTTCGTCGAGGTACTTACCGATTTGCAGGCCTATCTGATTGCCGTCGATACCATCAACAACAGCTCTCTCGTTATCTAAATTGTAATTGGAAACTGTGGCTCCCATATACCAGCTATCAGATGCCGATGCAGTGCCTGAGGCTAAAATAACCAGTGCTCCGAGCACCGAGTGAAACGCTTTCATAATATTGTCCTTTAAAAAAATATAAGGCCTTTGGGGCCAGGTTAGCTCAACATTTATATTCAGATTTCTCTGACATTAGAACCTAGTTTGAGTCTAGACCAAGCTCTAAAAATATTCTGCGATTATACAGTAGAAGCTATCAGGATAGCTTTAAGGCTTTCTCTTCAATTTTTGCCTGCCAAATTTCCGGGCCAATGCGATGCACGGACTCGCCAGCGGTATCCACGGCCACAGTGACCGGCATATCGTTAACTTCAAATTCATAGATCGCTTCCATACCCAGTTCCGGGAAGGCAATAACCTCGGCATGGGTAATAGCTTTGGAAACCAGATAGGCGGCACCGCCCACAGCGATCAGATAGACCGCCTGATTATCCTTAATCGCGTCAATGCCAGTCTGACCCCGTTCAGCTTTACCAATCATACCCATCAACCCAGTCTCTTCGAGCATGGTGCGAGTAAACTTGTCCATACGGGTGGCTGTGGTGGGTCCGGCTGGGCCCACCGCTTCTTCGCCAATGGGGTCGACCGGGCCAACGTAATAGATAAACCGTCCAGTTAAGTCCACCGGCAGCTCTTCACCACGGGCCAGAATATCGGTCATTTTCTTATGTGCCGCATCACGGCCGGTAAGCATCTTACCCGATAGCAATAAGGTGTCACCTGGTTTCCACTGTTCAATATCCTGCTGAGTGACAGTATCCAGATTAATCCGTCGCACTGATTCATCAGTCTCCCAGGTAATATCCGGCCAGTCGTCCAGGTTTGGTGGATCCAGCTGCGCCGGTCCGGAGCCATCCAGAACAAAGTGGGCATGGCGGGTGGCAGCACAGTTGGGAATAATCGCCACTGCCTTGTTCGCGGCGTGGGAGGGATAATCTTTGATTTTGATGTCCAACACTGTAGTCAGACCACCCAAACCCTGAGCGCCTATGCCCAGCGCGTTAACCTTATCAAACAGCTCGAGACGCAACTCTTCATTGCGGTTTGCCGCGCCCTTGGCCTGCAGCTCTTGAATATCAATATGTTCCAACAATGACTCTTTGGCCATCAGCATGGCTTTCTCGGCGGTGCCGCCCAAGCCGATGCCCAGAATCCCTGGTGGGCACCAGCCAGCGCCCATGGTGGGAACCACATTTAACACCCAGTCGACTACGGAATCTGAGGGGTTGAGCATGGCAAATTTGGACTTGGCTTCTGAACCTCCTCCTTTGGCCGCCACATCAATCTCAACCCTGTCGCCGGGGACAATCTCATAGTGAATGACCGCCGGGGTATTGTCGCCGGTATTGGTGCGCGCACCATCCGGGTCGGCCAGAATTGAGGCACGGAGAATATTGTCCGGATGGGTATAGGCCTGACGCACCCCTTCATTGACCATATCGGTCAGGCTCATTTCGGCATCCCACTGCACCTGCATCCCCACTTTGACAAACACAGTGACAATGCCGGTATCCTGACAGATGGGTCGATGGCCCATAGCGCACATGCGCGAGTTAATTAGAATCTGTGCCATTGCATCTTTGGCAGACTTGGATTCTTCGCGATCATAAGCTTCTTTAACCGCTTTGATAAAATCAGCGGGATGATAATAGGAAATATATTGCAGGGCATCTGCAACACTTTGAATAACATCTTGTTGGCGAATAACAGTCATTATTGACTCGATCCTGGTAGGTTGGCCGGAGCAGTCTGCTGTTGCTCCAGAGCATAGATTTTTTGGTTGATCTGGCGGCGGAATGCCTCCATTGATTTTACTGCTTCAACATTGTTTTGCAGCTCGCGGTCCATACGCTGCAGTGATGCCTGCAGGCGGTTGAGACCATCGGCCTGGTTGCCCAGACTTTCATTGACCGCATCCACATCCGCGCTGACGCCCAGATAGTTGGCGCTTAGAGCACTAAGGCTCTTGCTATCTCTGGCGATCCTGGTTTCCAGGTCACTCCGCTTGCTGGCCAAAAATGAGATATCTTTTTTGTTTTTCTCAATTTTGCCCTTGTTAATATCATTGGTCACACCCCAGAGCTTGCGGATTTCACTCCAGTGCTTTTTAAGCTCATCACCCTGCTTACTGATATTTAGCTGCATAGCGGCGCCGGACTGGGTCACGGATTCGTCTGTGCTGCTCAGGCGAGACTCGAGATTATTAAAGCGCTCCTGCAGGCTATTGTGCTTGCCCGCCAGTGCTTGATACTGCAGCCAGCCGAAACCACCAGCACCTGCCAGCCCCAAAAAAGCAATCAGGATCATAGACTTCCACAGTACTGGTATCCCGGCGTCAGCAGCTGAAGAACGACCATTTGAGGACCCACCACCGGAAGCTGGCTTATCACCTCGCGAATCTGGAATGGAGCGGCCAATCATGTCATCGCGCTCGGCGACAATGGGATTTACGCGTTTATTAACCATAATGTCCCTTTTAACCCATTTAGAAGTACTGTTTAGACAAGGCCCAGATTATACGCCTATATTCCCGGAGTTGAAAAAGGCTGTGATAAAAAAGCCAATAAAATAAGGCAAAAAAAAACCAGCGCCATGGCGCTGGTTTTCTTAACAACCGGGTTGGTTTACAGCATATTTAATGCAGCAACCATTACAGCAGTCAGTACCAGGCTTGAACCAATCACGCCATTTACGGTAGTCATTGGGCCCTGTTTGCCTTTCAGACCATTCAACTCGAGAGCCAGCACAATAACCAGCATAACAGTCAAACCAGTGCCTCCTACGTCAGAGCCATACTGGCCATAATGAGGGCCAGCCAGCATGCCGAAGAGCATGGGCGCAGAGAACAGGGTGTTAGTACGCGAGGCCAGCAGTGCTTTGGCAGCGGCAGCAGCTTTGTCGCCACCTTCTTCAATACCCAGAGCAATGCGTTGTGCAGGCCAGATAACCATCCAAACATTGGCAGCCATCAATGTACCCATGGCAGCACCGACAATAATGTAGTTGTTCAGTACATTAGAGATGCTGTGCAACAGGTAGAGACCAGTGATAAAGGTAAACATTGCACCCCAGCGGAACCACCAGAGGGCACTTGGTGCCAACTTGGCTTTTGCATCAGCCAGACCTTCGGCAGAGGCTTGCTTGAAGTAGCCGCCCTGAACAAAATTAAAGTAGTACAGCATACCGATCCAGACGATTCCGAACAGCACATGGCCCCAGCGGAACAGGAAATTAATAAATTCAACAGTCATGACAACTCCTCTTTGTGTTTTTAACCCTTGTGGGTGTGTTCTTATACCGAGCCAATTGTTCTGCAAACCACAGCAAATAGCAACATCCACGGGGCCCACAGAGTCATTTTTTTGTTTTTAAAGGGCAAAAAAAGCCCCGCAACTATTATTGCAGGGCTTTTTCGTACTTCTCAGTGCTTTGAGGAGCAGAGCTTACATCATACCGCCCATGCCGCCCATGCCACCCATGCCGCCCATATCTGGCATCGCCGGAGCGCCGCCTTCATCAGCTGCATCAGAAACCATAGCTTCTGTGGTGATCATCAGGCCAGCGATTGAAGCCGCTGCCTGAAGTGCTGTGCGAGTTACTTTGGCTGGATCCAGAATACCCATCTCGATCATATCACCATATTCGCCAGAACCGGCGTTGTAGCCAAAGTTGCCTTTGCCCTGCTTTACCTTGTCCACAACAACTGAACCTTCTTCACCGGCATTTTCAACGATCTGGCGCAGAGGCGCTTCCATAGCACGACGGGCAATGCCCACACCTACAGTCTGATCGTCGTTATCGCCAACAACAGATTCAATAGTCTGCAGCACACGGATCAGAGCAACACCACCCCCGGGTACAACACCTTCTTCAACCGCAGCGCGAGTTGCATGCAGAGCATCTTCAACACGGGCTTTTTTCTCTTTCATTTCGATTTCAGTGGTTGCACCAACCTTTATCACCGCAACACCGCCAGCCAGTTTGGCAACGCGCTCTTGCAGTTTTTCGCGATCGTAATCTGAGCTGGTATCTTCGATCTGGGCGCGAATCTGATTTACTCGAGCTTCGATAGCCGCAGCTTCACCAGCACCATCAACCAGAGTAGTGGCCTCTTTGGTCATGCTCACACGCTTGGCAGTACCCAGATGTTCGATAGTGGCACTTTCCAGATCCAGACCAACCTCTTCACTGATCACAGTGCCGCCAGTCAGGATAGCAATATCTTCCAGCATCGCCTTGCGACGATCGCCAAAGCCAGGCGCTTTACAGGCCGCAACTTTAACAATGCCGCGCAGGTTGTTAACCACCAGAGTAGCCAGCGCTTCGCCTTCAACATCTTCGGCGATAATCAGCAGTGGCTTGCCAGCTTTAGCAACAGCTTCCAGCAGTGGCAGCAACTCGCGGATATTAGAGATTTTCTTGTCCGCCAACAGAATCAATGGGCTCTCTTGATCAGTGCTCATGCTCTCTTGGTTGTTGATGAAGTAGGGAGACAGGTAACCGCGGTCAAACTGCATACCTTCAACGATATCCAGTTCATTTTCCAGGCCAGTGCCTTCTTCTACAGTGATAACGCCTTCTTTGCCGACTTTGCCCATAGCTTCGGCAATAATATCGCCCACATGGGCATCGCTGTTGGCGGAGATAGTACCTACCTGAGCAATCTCTTTGCTGTCGGCACAGGGCTTGGCGATAGCTGCGATTTCAGCAACCGCGGCTTGCACAGCTTTGTCGATACCACGCTTGAGATCCATGGGGTTCATACCAGCGGCAACAGACTTCAAGCCTTCGTTAACAATAGTCTGGGCCAGAACTGTTGCAGTGGTGGTACCATCACCGGCATCGTCAGAGGCTTTTGAAGCCACTTCTTTAACCATCTGTGCACCCATATTTTCGAACTTGTCTTTCAGTTCGATCTCTTTGGCTACGGATACACCATCTTTGGTGACTGTTGGGGCACCAAATGACTTGTCTAGTACTACATTGCGGCCTTTGGGCCCCAGGGTTACTTTTACGGCGTTGGCCAGAACGTTTACGCCTTCCAACATGCCCTGGCGAGCGCTGTCGCCGAATTTAACTTCTTTAGCTGCCATGATTCTTTTCCTTCCTGAATTCAGTTACAAAAATTCACTTAACAATTTATTTACGATTAGGCTTATGCCTCAACTACGGCCTTAATATCGCCTTCGCTGAGAATAATCAGTTCTTCGCCATCGACATCAATTTTGTCATTGCCAGCGTACTGGCCAAATACAACGGTGTCGCCAACTTTTACGTCAATTGGGCGCACATCGCCATTGTCCAAAATACGACCACTACCCACAGCGACCACTTCACCCTGATTAGGCTGTTCCTGTGCAGAACCGGGCAATAAAATCCCACCTGCAGTTTTTTGTTCCTCTTCCTCGCGACGCACAATCACTCGATCATGTAAGGGGCGAATTTTCATAGTTTTTATCTCCAATTAATCAATCTGCAATATTCGACAGTAGTTGCGAGATGCCCTTCGCAACGTTAGAGGGTAGATGGTGACGAACAAATCCTTTTTCAAGGGCAGAGATGAGTTTTTTTATAGTAAATCGTTATTTTTTGCGATCAGGGCGATCAATACCTTCACTGTTGTCCCAGGACTCGCCTTCGATAATATCCCCTGATTCGGCGCCGCTGGCACCGGACCCACGACGATACTGATTGCCATGCAAATCAGTGACTACCATCTTGCCTATAATGTGCTGGCTAAACAGCGCTCTGGCAGGTGGGAACAATCCAGCGAAGCCGACAATATCGGTGATAAAGCCCGGGGTTAAAAGTAGCGCCCCTGAGACCGCCAAAATAATACCCTCACCAATCTCCTGTGCCGGCAGCTGGCCTTCCTCCAGTTTGCGCCGGCCCCGCCACAATGTCGCCAGGCCCTGCTCTCTCAATAATCGAGCGCCAATCACCGCAGTGAGCAACACCAGGCCAATGGTATAGAGGGCGCCTATTTCTGCTCCCACAGCAATCAGCAGCCACATCTCAACAATGGGCATAACGATAAATAGTAAAAACAGAAAACGCATAGAGTATCTCCTCGGCTCTAACTTATAGTATTGGGGTAGTTTGCACTATTTCAACATCAGCCTGAATAGCGTAGGCTTGAGCTATGAATGAGGTGCCAGCAGAACAGAGGATTTATGCAGTACTGGCAGCCATACCCTGTGGCAGTGTGGCAACCTATGGTCAGGTGGGTAAACTGGCCGGGTTACCCAGAGGTGGCCGCCTGGTGGGCCGGACATTGCGCAATTTACCAGCAGATAGCAGCCTGCCCTGGCACCGCGTCATCAATGCATCAGGCAAAATTAGTCTGCCAGCAGATAGTGATAGCTTTAAGAGGCAAAAGGCCCGGCTGCAGGAAGAGGGGCTGCTGGTGAATGGGAACCGGATTAGCCTCCGTCAATATCAGTGGCAGCCTTGAGCTGCTCTAAATAAGCGGCCTTGAGCTGCTCTAAATAAGCGGCCTTTGGCTGCTCTAATTAAACAGTCCTCTGCGGCGTATCATCAAAGAGAGAGCAAAAGAATAAATGAGTTCACCCAGCATTAAAGAAGCCCTGCTTAACCGCCGCATGTTGATCTGCATATTTACCGGTTTCGCCTCAGGTCTGCCGCTCTACATATTGATCTCTCTGGTACCGGCCTGGCTCCGCACCGAAGGCGTAGGGCTGAAGGAAATTGGCTTCTTTGCCCTGATTGGTCTGCCCTATACTTGGAAATTTCTCTGGTCGCCGCTGCTCGATCGCTATCAATTATCCCTGCTTAGTTACGGCCCCGGCCTGCGCCGCAGCTGGATGCTGCTTACCCAGACAGCACTGCTCGCAACCATCGCCGCTCTGGGTTTCTTTGATCCCACCACACAAATTTGGACTGTCGCCTATATCTGTATTTTTATTGCCTTTCTCAGTGCCACACAGGATATTGTGCTGGACGCCTACAGGCGCCAGATATTGCCGGATGCAGAGCTGGGGCTGGGCAACTCAATCCATGTTAACGCCTACAGAATCGCGGGGTTGGTGCCCGGCTCATTAGCCCTGATATTGGCCGACAGCCTGCCCTGGGAGACAGTCTTTATGATCACCGGTGGCTTTATGCTGTCCGGCATTGTGCTGACCCTGAGCATAGGCGAACCAGCGAGAACGGAACAGCACCCCGCCACACTTGAGTCTGCTATTGTTGAGCCATTCAAAGAGTTTTTTACTCGCCAGGGAGTTCAGCAAGCCTGCCTGATTCTGGCCTTTATGCTGCTCTACAAACTGGGGGACAGCATGGCCACCGCTCTGGCTACGCCCTTCTATCTGGATATGGGTTACAGCAAAACAGAGATTGGGCTGGTGGCGAAAAATGCGGCCCTGTGGCCAATGATTATCGGCGGTATTCTGGGCGGTATTCTAATGCTCAAAATTGGTATCAACCGTGCCCTCTGGTTATTTGGCCTGGTGCAGATAATCTCCATTTTGGGATTTGCACTACTGGCCCGAGTGGGCGAAGGACTCTGGTTGCTGGGGCTGGTTATTGGTTTTGAGTATCTGGGCGTAGGTCTGGGCACTGCTGCCTTTGTGGCATTTATCGCCCGCACCACCCAGCCTGCCTTTGCCGCTACCCAATTTGCCCTGTTTACCGCGCTGACGGCTGTGCCGCGCACAGTGGCCAGTTCGACAACAGGTATTATTGTGGAGGGCATAGGTTGGGAAAACTTCTTTTACCTGTGCACTGCACTGGCAATTCCCGGCATGTTGCTACTATTGAAAGTGGCTCCCTGGAACAGTCCCGACGACGCCTGAGCTAGCTGAGAACAACCAGTATAGCGATGACCACCAGCCAGCCGGTCATGGCGCGCCCAAACAGCAAGGTCACTTCAGAAACCGTTTGATGAGTCAGGGCGCTACTGGCTTGCTCATCCCCCAGCGCACCTTTTACCACATGACGCAAAAACTCAGCCGTGCCTGTGCTGCGGCAAAATAATAATTTCCTGACTGCACTGGCGGCATAGGAAAAGTTGCCCACCAGGCCAACGGTCAAGCCCAGCAGCCTAACGGGTAGCCATTCCATCAGCCACAGCCATTTCAGTCCTGGCTGATCTGCATCCGTCTCATCAAAATCCAGATCCCCATGCAGCGCCAATAATCTGTAGGCCAGGGCTGCCGGCGCGCCAAATAAATAAAACCAGAAAATCACAACAAAGGTTCGCTCAAAAATGCGGTACGGCAGGGAAGCAAACACCTGCTCTCGCAAGTCCTCAATATTATCCACAACCCCCTCCCGATGGGAGAGGTCAAATACTGTGGCATCATCAAACGCCGCCCGCAGATCATCCCTTTCCAGATCCGAGGTAAACAGCGCAATCTGAGTGTCGAGATTACCCCGGCCCATGGCATAGAGCAGCACCAGCAACTCGAGTACAAAAACCAAAAGCCCCCATTGATGGCTCAGAACGGCCAGTACAAGATGCAACAGGATAACCGGAACTGCCACAAACAGTGCAAGCCTGATAACTGATGGTCGTGCTAAAAACTCGATCGCCGCCAGCCCTTTATGCCAGCGACGTACCCAACCATCCCTCTGCACGGCGCCTAGTTCGCTGTAGGCTTCGAGTAAAATAATTGCCAGCAGAGCAATCAAAAAATTCATAATAATCCTCGCGCTAGATCAGCGCACTGCGGTAATGGCCCCAATCAAAGGCCGGACCCGGATCGGTTTTGCGTCCGGGAGCAATATCACTGTGACCCTGAATCCGGTCCGCCGTAATCAATGGATACTGGGTGCACAGCACTTTGGTAACCTCAGCCAGCACAATATATTGACGCTCAGTGTAGGCAATATTATCTGCACCTTCCAACTCAATGCCGATAGAAAAATCATTGCAGTTATCCCTGCCCTCAAACCGGGAGACACCTGCATGCCAGGCTCGCTGCCCAAATGGTACAAACTGGATAATGTTGCCAAGCCGGTCGATCAATAGATGAGATGACACCTTGAGATGAGCAATCTCGGCGAAATACGGATGCTCATCCGAGTCCAGACAGTTGCAGAATAACTGACCGATATAGGGACCGCCAAACTGCCCTGGTGGCAGACTGATATTGTGCACCACCAGCAAGCTAATATCCGCTGGATCGGGCCGCGGATCATTGTTGGCTGACTGCAGCCTGGTGGCTGCATCAAGCCAGCCCTGTTCAATTTGCATAGTTTGCCCTGTGTTGCCCGCTGCTAACTGGCTACGGACAAATCTTTAACATCATTGATGGCGGCTTTGATGGCTTTATCGAACAGCTGAGAATTATCCAGCACAGTCACCTGCCCCTGCTGCAGCTCGTCGGCCAGGCTGGCGCGATTTTTCTCAGCCACCAGCTTGCCTTTATTGTTCACAAACACATATTTCCAGGTTGGCCCAACAATGCCGGCCAACTTGCCCCGCCTGTGGGACTTTATACCATCAGATAATTCAACCCAACAACCCTTTTGCATAGCAGACAGGCTGTCCTGGGCTGTGGCATCCATCCCCTCCACTCTATCCAGAGCAGCAGTAATATTTTCGCCGGGCATTTCACTGGTCAGTGAAGAGATAATAATATGCTTGACCTGGTCTGTCTGATCCCTGTTAACAGAAGCTTTTTTATACTGGTCGATGGCGGTTACATTGCCGGGCAACAGGGGCGATAAAATAAACTGCAGCCGATCCATCTGATCACTGCGCTGCACCTCATCAATCGCAATATGCCGCAAGCGGTGATCAATATCTTGCAGCACCAATTCGATTTTGGCTCTGTCTCTGTCTGCCAGGTCCACCTCCAGCAGCCGCAGAAGCCGGTCAAGAATATTCAACCCCTCAATCCATGAACGACTGCCTTCACCACCGCGCAAATGGGCGATATGCAAGACCTTGCACCAGTGCTGCTCGACAAAGTTAACAATTGCTACCGGCATTTGGCAGCCAATCAGGCGACGGCTGATTTCAGCGTCAACTCTGGTGTGGGCCCAGTTGATTTTTTCTCGGGCGGCAATTTCCTCTAATTGGCGCTGTTCCTGCAGGCGAGAAATACGCCGATCTTCATCCACCGCGGTCATAAATTCTGTCAGCATTCTGGGAATGCGCTGCTCATTAAAAGACTCGCTGAGCATTTGCTCGGACAGACTGAGCATCTGTTGATAAATCTTATTCTCAGCACAGTTGCCCTGCTCCAGACTGATGGCATATTTTGCCATTTCATTAAACAGGCGCCTGATTGGATGGTTCTCCTGCTCCAGTAATTCCGGTTTATCCAATGCCAGTTTTAGCATTGGCAACTCGCAGCGGCCCATCACCTGCTGCGCTTCTGGCGCCATGGCGCACGCTTTGCTAAATCTTGAAAATGTGCTGCCCACCACATGGAAGACACTGGCATCATTGCGGTGCAGGGCCTGCTTGCCCTCTGGCTGAGCATTATTGATTGCCTGCTCAAGCTGCTGGGTCATGTGTCCAGATTTTAATGATGTTGCACTGGCCCCGGTGGTCAGGCGCTGCATATGCCTGTCAATTTCATCAAACAGCTTCTGCTTGCCGAGGCAGGCAGAGCTCGCATCCATGGACTCGGCCTGATTGACCTCAAGAATGGCAGAGATGCGCTCGAGCAGTTCGGTCTGCACTCTGGTGCTGGTATCTGTTGGCTTGAGGTCAACAGTTTGCGGGGCAGCTGGCGTGCTGGGCGCTGCTTTTTTGGAGCTTAGTTTATCGACTACGGACTGGAGTTGCTGCGGATTGGCTGTTGGGGCTTTTATATGCTCAGGGCTTTTTATCTGCTCAGGGCTGTTTATCTGCTCAGGGCTTTTTATCTGC